>ERZ808246.925-NODE-925-length-22741-cov-59.124438_pt1 | contig 22741 bp, 19 predicted proteins | sample MGYA00521083_ERZ808246 | MGnify/ENA primary metagenome ERZ808246 (study PRJEB31516, sample SAMN03275577) | gut metagenome | biome: mammalia-associated habitat; material: feces | host: Papio cynocephalus | place: Kenya | collected 2012-07-07 ... | reverse complement strand
GCGAGGAATATGACGACACCCCGCATGATTTCGGCCGTCTGGCCGCTGCGACCGCACGTCAGGTGATCAGCCAGCTGTTCCGCAAGGCCGAGGATGACAAGGTGTTTGGCGCGTTCTCCGGACAGAAGGGCAAGCTCATCACCGGCATCGTCCAGCAGGATGTCAAGGACACGTCCAACGTGCATGTGGCGGTCGGCGATGTCGAGGCGTTGCTGCCGCGTCGTGAGCAGGTGCCCGGCGAACGCTACCGCCATGGCGAGCGTATCCGCGTGTACGTGGTGAACGTGGCACGAGGCCTGAAGGGACCGGAGATTGTGGTGTCCCGCTCCCATCCGGAACTGGTCCGCCGTCTGTTCGAGCGTGAGGTTCCGGAGCTGGTCTCCGGCGCGGTTTCGATCATGGCCATCGCACGTGAGGCCGGCGCCCGTACCAAGATCGCCGTCCGGGCCAACACCGAAGGCGTCAATCCGAAGGGCGCTCTGATCGGTCCCGGTGGAGCTCGCGTGCGCGCCGTCATGGAGAATCTTGGCCCCGAGAAGATCGACATCGTCGATTGGTCCGCGGATCCGGCGAAATTCGTCGCCGCGGCGCTGTCCCCGGCGGTCGCCACCGGCGTGCAGGTGATCAGCGAGAAGAACAAGACCGCGATCGCCTTCATCCATGATGACCAGCTGTCCCTCGCCATCGGCAAGGAAGGGCAGAACGCGCGTCTCGCCGCCAAGCTGACCGGTTGGAAGATCGGCATCGAATCCGCCGAGGCGCATGCCAGGAAGATGGCGCAGCAGGCGGATCATTCCGACGCCGAAACCGCGGAATAAACAACACTTCCAGCAACCAACAAGCCCGTGGGTGTACAATCCACGGGCTTGAGTATGCTGGACTCGACAGTCCAAAGCGCGTCGGCCAAGCCGTCGCGCCCAGGGAAAAGACGAGGTATCACGAACATGGTTGCACGATGAGAAGGAACAAGCTCGCCGTGAATCAGTAGCGGTCGCGCCCGTATGCGCGCGGCCCGGGATAGGAGAATTGAGTGCCGAAAGCACGCGTATATGAACTTGCCAAGCAACTTGGCGTCGATAGCAAAACCGTTTTGAACAAACTTGAGGCGATGGGCGAATTCGTGAAGTCCGCATCGTCCACCGTTGAACCCCCTGTCGCACGTAGGCTGAAAGCCGCATTCGCATCCAACGGACAGGGCAACGCATCCGAATCCAAGAAGTCCGCGCCGGCCAGGAAGCCGGCTCCGCAGTCTTCCCATTCCGCACCGCGTCCAGGCGCTGCGGCGGGCGTTCCGAAGCCGTCCGCTCCGGCTGCGCCGAAACCGCATCGTCCCGGTTCCAGGTCCGAAGCGCCGAAGCCGGGCCAGCGTGCCCCGCGTCCGGGCGAATCCCGCCAGCACGGCAATCGCAACAATGGCAACTCCCCGCGTCCGCAGGGAGGAGAACGCCACCAGTCCGGTCGTCCTTCGGCCGTGCCGGGACCCCGCTCCCAGCGTGGCAACGCCCCGCAGGGCGGCAATGGCGCCAACGGCGCGAAGCCGCACGCTCCGGGACCGCGTCCGGGTAACAACCCGTTCAGCCGCAAGCAGGGCATGCACACCCCGACTCCGGGTGATATCCCGCGTCCGCATCCGATGAACCGCCCGACCGTCAACAATGGCGAGGGACGTCGTGGTGGCCGTCCAGGCCAGCGCGGCGGATTCCGCGGCCGTCCGGGCCAGGGCGGCGCGAAGCCGGGACAGTGGGGACAGCATCGTCCGGGTCAGGGCGGTCAGCGTCCTGCCGGCGGCAACCGTTTCGGCGGCAACGGCGGTGGATTCCAGGGCGGCAACAGCGCCCCGAGCAACGGTCCGGCACGCGGCGGACGTGGACGTGGCGGCGCGGCTGGCGCGTTCGGACGTCAGGGAGGCAAGTCCTCGAAGGCCCGTAAGAACCGTCTGGCGAAGCGTCATGAATTCCAGGAGATGAAGGCTCCGGTCATCGGCGGCGTGCGCATTCCGACCGGCAACGGACAGACCGTCCGTCTGCGTCAGGGCGCGTCCCTCGCCGATCTGGCCGAGAAGATCAACGTCAATCCGGCGGCTCTGGTCACCGTGCTGTTCCATCTCGGCGAGATGGCCACGGCCACCCAGTCCCTGGATGAGGCCACCTTCCAGATCCTCGGCGAGGAGATCGGCTGGAACATCAAGATCGTGTCCGCCGAAGAGGAGGACAAGGAGCTGCTGCAGCAGTTCGACATCAACCTTGATGAAGAGGAGCTGCAGGAGGACGAGGACCTGAAGCCGCGTCCGCCGGTCGTCACCGTCATGGGCCATGTCGACCATGGTAAGACCCGACTGCTGGACACCATCCGCCGCACCAACGTCATCGAAGGCGAGGCCGGCGGCATCACCCAGCGCATCGGCGCATACCAGGTGACCGTCAACCTCGAGGGCGAACCGCGCAAGATCACGTTCCTCGATACCCCAGGCCACGAAGCCTTTACCGCCATGCGTGCCCGTGGCGCCGAACTCACCGACGTCGCGATCCTCGTGGTCGCCGCCGACGACGGTGTGATGCCGCAGACCGTGGAAGCCATCAACCATGCGCAGGCCGCGCATGTGCCGATCGTGGTGGCCGTCAACAAGATCGATAAGCAGGGCGCGAACCCGGAGAAGGTCCGCGGACAGCTCACCGAATACGGTCTGGTTCCGGAGGAGTACGGCGGCAACACCATGTTCGTCGACATCTCCGCGAAGCAGGGCACCAACGTCGACAAGCTGCTCGAAGCGGTGCTGCTCACCGCCGACGCGGAACTCGACCTGCGCGCCAACCCGGATATGGACGCCCGAGGCGCCACCGTCGAAGCCCGACTCGACAAGGGTCGCGGCGCTGTGGCCACGGTGCTGGTGCAGTCCGGTACCCTCCATATCGGCGACGCCATCGTGGCCGGCACCTCCTATGGTCGTGTCCGTGCCATGCTTGACGAGAACGGCAAGCATATGAAGGAAGCCGGCCCGTCCACTCCTGTGCAGGTGCTGGGTCTGACCTCCGTGCCGACCGCAGGCGACCTCTTCCTGGTGGCCTCTGACGACCGCACCGCGCGTCAGATCGCCGAGAAGCGTCAGGCTACCGAGCGTGCCGCCCAGCTGGCCAAGCGCCGCAAGGTCGTCTCGCTCGAAAGCCTCAAGGAACAGTTCGCCAAGTCCGAAGTGGATATGCTCAACATCGTCATCAAGGGCGATTCCTCCGGCTCCGTCGAGGCGCTGGAAGATTCCTTGATGAAGATCGAGGTGTCCGACGAGGTCGGCATCCAGGTGATCCACCGTGGTGTCGGCGCCATCACCCAGAACGATGTCAACCTGGCCACCGTGGACAAGGCCGTCATCATCGGCTTCAACGTCCGTCCGAACCGCCAGGTGGCCGATCTGGCCGAGCGCGAAGGCGTGGAAATCAAGTACTACTCGGTCATCTACAAGGCCATCGAGGATATCGAGGCATCCCTCAAGGGCATGCTCAAGCCGGAATTCGAAGAGGTCGTCACCTCCCATTCCGAAATCCGCGAGATCTTCCGCTCCTCCAAGTTCGGCAACATCGCCGGCGTCATGGTCCAGGACGGCGAGGTCAAGCGCGGCACGAAGTGCCGTATCCTGCGCAACGGCATCGCCACCGTCAACGACCTCGAGATCTCCTCGCTGCGTCGTTTCAAGGACGATGTCACGTCCGTCAAGGAAGGATACGAGGCCGGCATCAACCTCGGCTCCTTCAACGACATCGAGATCGGCGACATCATCGAGACCTTCGAGATGCGCGAGATCGAGCGTAAGTAGCCGAACGCTTCGTTCTTCCGGACGATAAGACATCGAAAAAAAGGAACGCCCACAGCCGGTTCACGACTGCGGGCGTTCCGTGATACAACACGAACTTTCATCAAAGGAAACCAATGGCAGGAACCAATCCCCGCGCCGCGCGCATCGCGGCGCTGATCCAGCGCGTGATCGCATCCTCCATGGAGGCGCAGCTGCATGACAAGCGTCTCGCCAACGTGACCATCACCGAAGTGCGCGTCACCAACGACCTGCAGATCGCAAAGGTTTATTGGACCCAGCTTGGCCATGAGGGGCACGAGCAGGGCGAACGCCGCCGCGCGCAGCAGGCTCTGAACCAGGCGAAGGGACGTCTGCGCTCCCTGGTGGGCACCAAGGCCGGCCTGCGTCTCACCCCGCAGCTGGAGTTCATCTTCGACGAGGTGCCGGGAGAGGCGCATGAGATCGAGGACATCCTCGCGCTGGCCCGCAAACGCGACGAGGAGCTCGCCAAGGCGCGGGCCAACGCGCAGTACGCCGGCGACGCCGACCCGTACAAGCATGACGACGAATCCGACGATCGCGATTTCGACGATGATGACGTCGAGGTCGAGGATTGGGACGATGACGAAGCCTGATATCTCCGGCCTGCTGGTCATCGACAAGCCGCGCGGCGTCACCAGCCATGACGTCGTCGCGGCCGTGCGGGGAGCGTTGCATATGAAGCGCGTCGGCCATGCCGGCACGCTCGATCCGATGGCCACCGGAGTGCTGGTGGTCGGTTTCGGCAATGCCACCCGTCTGCTCAACTACATCGTGGACCACGACAAGACGTACCTGGCCACCATCAGGCTCGGACAGCGCACGGACACGGACGATGCGGACGGCGAACTGCTGCCGACGGACCGGACCGCGACCGTATTTCCGTCCCGACGGGCCGTCGAGGCGGCCATCGCCGAACATTTCACCGGACGCATCGAACAGGTGCCGAACTCCTATTCGGCCATCAAGATCAACGGCCAGCGTGCATACGATCTGGCCCGCGAAGGCAAGGACGTGGAGCTCAAGGCCCGTCCGGTGACCATCTCGGAATTCCACGTCTCCGCCGTGCGTTACGGCTATGCCCCGTCCGCATGCGCGGGCGCCCCGCTTGCCGTCTCGGACGATGTTCCCCCGGATGAGGACTGGCATGCCGGCACGGCGGAACCGGGAATGCAGCCGGTCATGGAAATCGATGCGCGGGTGGCCTGCTCGGCGGGCACCTATATCCGTGCGCTGGGCCGCGATTTGGGCGAGGAGCTCGGCCTCGGAGGCCATCTGACGATGCTGCGGCGCATCCGCGTCGGACGTTTCTCGGTGGACACGCCGAACGTCATGACCGCGCACACGGAATCCAAAACCTTCATCAACCGCGACGGTGTCGAGGTGATACGCAACCGGGCGGTGCTCGACGACGCCGACCATGCGGCCGACCACGCGCTCGACCTGGTCGCCAGCGCCGCCGCTTCCATGGACATGCTGCCAGTGGACGAGCGGGAGGCGGCGGACCTGCGGTTCGGCCGCCGAATCGCCCGGGACATCCGCGGAACCATGGCGGCGTACGTTCCCGAAACCAACGATTTGGTCGCGATTGTCGAACGGGCCAAAAAAGGCGAAGCCAAGCCGGTCGCGGTATTCAACTGAACCATGGGTCGGCCAAACCGTCGTATGACGGGACCGGCGGATCGGCAGACAGAGACAAACCACAACAAGAAGGACATATGAAAACGATCACGCTTACCCCCGATGCCAACGGCATGGTGGATTGGCCAACCCTGAGCAACGACAAGAAATCCGTGGTGACCGTCGGCTCGTTTGACGGCATGCATCAGGGCCATCAGGCGGTCATCCGCCGTGTGGCCGAACTCGCCGAGCAGGAGAAGGCGTTCTCCGTGGTGGTGCTCTTCGATCCGCGCCCCGCGATGGCGCATGCGTACGCGGCCCAGCACGACGGCCAGGATCCGGAAGCAGGTGTGCGCGACACGGAAGCGCTGACCAGTGTGGACGAGCGTCTGCGCGCCATCGACGTCATCGGTGTGGACTACACGCTCATCGTGCGCTACACGATGGCGTTCGCGGCGAAATCGTACCGTTTCTTCCTTGGACAGCTGGTCGGCAAGCTTGGCATGCGCACGCTGGTGCTTGGCGCCGACGCGGCCATGGGCGCGGAACGCGCGGGGAACGTGAAGGCCATCGAGAATCTTGCGCTTGCCACCGGCGTGTTCCAGCTGGACGTCGTGAACGATTTGGGACCGGGGGAGACCCGTGTGCCCGTCAATGCCAAGCCCGTCATGCCGTCGGAGCCCGGCGAGCCCTCCGACCCGCTGGCAGGCGCCTCGAAGGCCGAACGCCGTGCATGGAGCAAGAAGCACCAGGCTAGGGCGGTCCGCGTGTGGAGTTCCACCAATGTGCGTTATCTGCTGGGACGGGGCCGTATCAAGGATGCCGACGCGATTCTCGGACACGCGCATGCCGTGGAGGGAACCGTGGTGCATGGCGAGGAACGCGGCCGCACCATCGGATTCCCCACCGCCAATCTCAGCGAGAACGTGGAGGGATACCTGCCGGTGGACGGCGTGTACGCCGGATGGCTGGTCGATTTGGGGGAGAAGCCGGCCGAAACCGAAGAGAAGCCGGTGGACGGCGTATCCCGGCAATATGATTCATCCTCGGCGGCCGCGCGACTGGCCGCGCAATCGCCATATCGTTGGCCTGCCGCCATCTCCATCGGCACCAAACCCACGTTCAACGAGAACGGGGACGCGCAACGAGTGGTCGAGGCCTACGCCATCACCGATGATTGGCTGGATCTGTACGGCCATCAGGCGCGTGTGGAATTCGTGGGCTTCCTGCGCCCGCAGATCAGATTCGATTCGGCCGACGACCTTGTCGCCGAGCTGAAACGCAACGTCGGGGAAACGAAGCGCCTCACCGCGTGAATCCAGTATCGCGCGGATTCTGAATCGCTCTACCGAATCGCTCTGACTTCAAAAAATGTGCCGGATGACGCCATCGCCATCCGGCACATTTCTTCGCCCATGTCTACGAGCGTCCGGTAACCGTCACTTCAATGTCGGGATATCCGTGGTGTACGCCTTCAGCCAGGTGTTCTGCAGCTTTTCCAGCGTGCCGTCCTTCTTCAGCTCGTTGAGGGCCTTGGACACCTTCGAGGTCAGCGGCGAATCCTTCGGCAGTACAATGCCCATGCCCTGCTTGTCCGCGGAACCAGGAATCTGGCCGACGACCTTGCCGTTCTTCACCTGTGAGGACGTCACCACATTGACCGCGGCCGGAGTGTCCATGACCAGCGCGTCGATCTGGTCGGCGTCCAGCGCTTGGGCCAGCGTTGCGTTGTCGTTGAAGGTCTGCACGTCGGAGCTGAGCTTCTGCTTGGCATAGTCATAGGAAGTGGTGCCGACCATGGCTCCGATCGTGGCGCCCTTGAAATCGTTCAGGGACGTGGCCGACGCATACTTCGAATCGCCACGCACCACGATGGACTGCGTCGGATTGTAGTAGCTCGGGGAGAAGTCGACGGCCTTCTTGCGCTGGTCAGTGATGGAGAACTGCTGGATGTTGAGGTCCCAATCCTTGGTTCCCGGAGCGATGGCGGCGTCGAACGTGGTGCGTTTCCACGTGACCTGCTTCTTGGAATAGCCGAGTTTGTCCGCGATGGCGTATATCAGGGCCGATTCGTACCCCTTGCCGCTTTCCGGCTTGTTGTCGATTACCCACGGCTCATAGGCCGGCTCTCCGGTGGCGACCGTGAGCGTGTCAGCGGCGACAGTGTCCTGGGCGGATTGGCTGGAGGAGCCGGAACCGCAGGCGCTGGTGCCGGCCAGTGCGGCGACGGTCAGCAACGCGGCTGTCAGACGAAGGAAACGTGGTGAACGGGACAATGGAAACCTCGATTTGGTGAGTTGGGATATATGAACATTCGGAGACTACCGTTTCGATGCGACCGACATGCTGTGCGGGATATGGGGAATAGTTATGATGTGTTCAACGGAGTTACCCCCTGACGTTTGTCTGCGCCTTGGCACAGAATCGGCGCTTATGAACGACACCATCACTGTGGCCGTGCAATGCGCGCTCGCCAAGGAAACCAAACCATTTCTCGAACGGATCGAGGACGCGTCCCATGAACGGTACGGCGGTGTCGATGTGGGTGTCGGAACATATCGTGGCATCCGGCTGGTCGTGGGCGAAGGCGGCATGGGCTCCGTCAGCGCCGGAGCGGCATCCCAGATGCTGATCGACCGTTATGAGCCGGACGTCCTCGTCTTCAGCGGCATCGCAGGAGGACTAAATCCGGCTTTGCGGGTCGGGGACATCGTGGTCGGAGACCAGCTGCATTACTTAGAGACGAACACTCCGATCATCGCGGAATGCGCGCCTTGGAAGGAATCCTTCACATCCGACGCGGCGTTGCGCGACGCTGCCTTGGACGTGCTGTTATGGCAGGGATGGGGCAGGGTCCCGTCGCTGCGTGAACTTGCGATGGGGCAGGATGCGTCTTCCGCCGGATCGTCCGTCGGATCGCCGGAAGACGGGGCACGGCGTTTCGTATGCGGCACCATCGCGACAAGCGACCAATTCAATACGGATCCGGACGTCCTCGAACGCATCAGGGCCACGGTGTATGCGGACTGCGAGGAGATGGAAGGAACCGCCGCGGCGCACATCTGCACGAAGAACTACGTGCCGTTCCTGGCGATCCGGGCCATCAGCAACCAGTGCGGTGAATCCTACGAATCGTTGGATGACCACCAGAACGATCTGGTCAACGCGGCACGGACGGCCGCTTCGATAGGACTGGGCGTCATCGATATGGTGGCCGAAGGACGAGTCAATCCGGGACGTTGACCGTACAGGCTCGTCGCAGGTCTATGGGAAACGGCCGTTGTCTCTCTGGAATGCAGGCGCATTCAAAAGAGACAACGGCCGTTCTGCAAAGACGACGTGGAACGCGTGGCCTAGTTGCGGAAGTGCGAAAAGAATTCCCGGGTCTCTGGATCCTGCGATTCGTCCATGACCTCCCGGGGCGAACCGTTCTCGGCGATGACGCCATGGCGCAGCAGCACGATGCGGTCCGCCGCGTTATGAGCGAAGCTCATTTCGTGGGTGGCCATGAGGATGGTGGTTCCCTGCTCCTTGAGCTCGGCCACCATGTCAAGCACCTCGCCGACCAGCATCGGGTCGAGCGCCGATGTGATCTCGTCGAGCAACAGCAGTTCCGGATTCGTCATCAACGCGCGGGCGATGGCCACGCGTTGCTGCTGTCCGCCGGACAGCTGGTCCGGATAGGCGCTCGCCTTGGCACGCATGCCGATGCGGTCGAGCAGCTCCAGCGCGCGGGTCTCCGCCTTGTCCTTATTCCAATGGTGGACCTTGATCGCGGCGAGGGTGACGTTCTTCATCACCGACATGTGCGGGAACAGATTGAACTGCTGGAACACCACGCCGATGCGGGAACGGATCTCGTCCTGATGCACGCGCGGATCGGTGATGTCGGTGTCCGCCAGCCAGATCTGGCCGTCATCTACCTGCTCCAGAAGATTCACGCATTTCATCAACGTAGATTTGCCCGATCCGGACGGACCGAGCAGCGCCACGACCTCATGCTGGTTGACGTCGAACGAGATGCCTTTGAGCACTTCGTTGCCGTTGAAGGATTTCCGGATACCGTCCAATCGCAATACCGGAGTGTTCATATCGCTCATACCGTGCCTCCGCTCAATTCACGCTTGCGCAAACGCGCCGTATACCAGTCGTTCAGCAGGATGAACGGCACGCTCATCAGGATGAACAGCAGGCTTGCCACCACATAGGGGGTGAAGTTGTAGGTGCTGGCCACTTCGATCTGGGCCGCACGGACCGCGTCCACGGCGCCCAGCACCGAAATCAATCCCACATCCTTCTGCATGGAGATGAAGTCGTTCATCAGCGCCGGAGCCACCTTGCGCAACGCCTGCGGAATGACGATCATACGGGTGGTCTGTCCCGCCGTGAGTCCCAGCGAACGCGCGGACGCGCGCTGGGACGGATGCACATCGTTGAAGCCGGCTCGCAGCACCTCAGCAACATATGCGGAATAGCCCATGATCACGGCGATGGTGCCCAGGATCGACGGGTCGATACGGCCGAAAATACCCAGTCCGGGGATGCCGAAGCCGATGAGGTAGAGCACCACGATCATCGGCACGCCGCGCATCACCGTGGTGTACAGCGCGGCCAAGGCGCGCAACGGGAACAGCACCGGATTGTTGCTGGTGCGCACCAAGGCCAGCAGGGTGGCGAAAATGGCCACGCCCACGACCGCCACGGCCAACACCTTCACGTTCAGCCACAGGCCGTCAAGGACCTTGGGGAACGATTTGGCGAAGTATTCGGCGGAGAAGAACGTCTCCTTGACCCGCGGCCAGCCGGGGGACATCTTCAGTCCGACGGCGATGATGGTCGCCAGCACGATGGTGCTGATTAGGCTGGTGATGACCGATTTCAGCTGCTGCTGTTTGCGGTAGGCACGCCGGGAAAGCTCGACCTCGCTGGTCTGATGGCCGGCGAGGCTGTCCGTACCGTTATCCGTAATGCTCATGAAGTGAATTCCTTGGATTGTATGGCGGACTTACTTGAGTTCCGTCAGATCGGTGGTGTATTCAGCCAGCCACTTGTCCTGCAGGGCCTTGATGGTGCCGTCGGAATCCAATTCCTTCACGGCCTTGGAGGCTGCGGAGGTGAGCTTGGAATCCTTCGGCAGCACGATGCCCATGCCGTTCGGGTCGGTGGAACCGGCGATGCGGCCGAGCACCATGGCGTCCTTGACCTGATCGGACTGGACCATGTACACGCATTCGACGGTGCTGGTCACCAGCGCGTCGATCTGTCCGGCGTCAAGCGCCTGGGCCACGGCGGAATCATCGTTGAAGGTCTGCACGTCGTCCTTGATCTTCTTGGCGTACTTGTAGCCTTCGGTGCCCACCATCGCGCCGACGGTGGCGTCCTTCAGGTCGCTCAGGCTCTTGGCCTTGGCGTATTTGCCGTCCTTCTTGACGATGATGCTTTGGGAGTCGTTGTAATAGCTGGCGGAGAAGTCCACGGCCTTCTTTCGTTCGGGGGTAATGCCGAACTGCTGGATGTTCATATCCCAATCCTTGGCGCCCGGTGCGATGGCGGAATCGAACGTGGTGCGGGTCCAAACCACGTCGGACTTCTTGAAGCCCATCTTCTCGGCGACGGCGTACGCCACAGCCGCCTCATACCCCTTGCCGGATTCCGGCTTGTCGTTCATGACCCACGGTTCGTAGGCCGGGTCGCCGGTGGCGATGGTCAGCTTGCCGGGAGTGACGGTCTGCTGCGTGATGTCCGAGCTGTCGGATTCGGCCGACTTGGCGCTGGAATCGGATCCGCAGGCGGCTGACAGCGTCAGCGCGGCGATGGATACCAGTGCCGCTGCGGCACGCATGAATTTTCTGCTTGAGAATGACATTTTTTACCCCTGACTTCATATACCGCGTATGGAACGCGGTTCTTCCTGTCCATGATGAACGTGCGTCACTATAGCTTATTGATGTTTCCGAAGCCGCGCACACGATATCGCATTATTTGGTAACGCGTATCGGATAATTTCCGTTATTCGAGCGTGAAGCCTTCGAATACGAAACCCGGGCTGACCACGCAGGAGACAAGCGCGTCGCCCTTTCCCGGAACGGTGCGTTGCCAGACCCCGGCGGGCACTACCGCATGTCCGACGGGAACTCCATGCGCGCCGTCGTCGGCGATCGCCGTGCCCAACATGATGGATTCCACCTCGTCGTCGCCGGCGGGCGAATCGCCTGTACCGCCTAATTGCAGCGTGACCGGGGCAGGACCATGCCATAGCCAGATCTCGTCGGCATCCACCTTGTGCCAGGCGCTCATGTCTCCCTCCGGCAGGAGAAAGTAGATCAGCGAGGACAACGGGCGGTGCGAGGCCTCGTCCGTCTGCGGCGACTGCCAGTCGCGCACATACCATCCGCCCTCCGGATGGGCTTCGAGACCCAGGTCGGCGACTATGCCACGGGCGTAGTCGCTCATCCGATCAAGTGGGACACTCATGATATTCCTTTCGTTTTTTGGGAGGGGACGTCAGTTTGGGAGGGGCGTCAGCGAAGGTCGAACGCGCCGTCGTTGTAGACGATATCGCCGGAAATGATGGTCGCCCGGTTGGTGCCGGCGCCGTGACGGACGAAATCCTCCAAGGTCTGTTCGATGGCATGCGGCGAATCCGTGCAGACGGGGATATCGAAGAACGCCAGGTCGGCCGTTGCACCGGCGTTGATCTGGCCGATGCGTCCGGCGCCCACGTGCATGCCCATCTCCTCGGCTCCGCCGAGCGTGACCATGCGGATGATGCGGTGTGTCAGATCGTCACGCCTGTATCCCTGCTCGCGCGCGAGGTCATAGACCATGGCGGCGTCGTCGAGCACATCCAGGCTGGGCGAGCTTGACAACGAGTCGGTGCCGATGGCCAGGAGATTGCCTTCCTCCAGATATTCGCGGATCGGAGCGTCCTTGCCGGTCACGGTGATGCGGTTGGAACGCGGGCACAGGGCCACGCCGACGCCGCGCTGTCTGAGGATCCGGCGGTCCTCGGCGTCCGCCCACACGCCGTGCGCGATATGCACGTCGGGACCGAGCGATCCCAGCTGGTCGACGAACTGGATCGCGGAAGCGCCCTTGCCGGCATCCTTGAGCTGTCGGTAGCTGGCCCACTGTCCGTCGCGCCAATCGGTCGCCGAATACGTGGTGAGCGTGGTGTCGCGGCTGCCCGCTTCCATCGGCGTTTCGGCGAGATGGATGTGCAGGCGCATATCCAGTTGCCGCGCGATGTCGGGCAGATCGACGAAAGGTTCGGATTCCAAGGTGTACGGCGCATGGGGGCTGATGCCGATGCTGGGCAGCCCCTCCTCGTGCATGTGTCCGAGATTGTTGAGCAGCTCTTGGATGCCTTCGGTCTTCCAATCGTCGTTATGCCAGCCCATGACCTCCCAGTAGGCGATGCCGTGCATGCCTTGCGAGGCGAGCGCCCCCACGGCCTCCGGATCGGTGACGATGTCGGCCGCGGCGGTGGTGCCCGACTCTACAAGCATGCGGGCGCCCTGATATGCGGATTCCTTCCATGGGCGGGTCTCCTGCAGCCGCGCGTACACCTTGTTGAAGCCGATCTCCCATGCGCGGAACCGGTCGTAGGTGCCCCGCCCCACTTCGGCCATGTTCGTATATTGCAGGTGGGTGTGCGCGTTGATGAGTCCCGGGGTGATCAGACCATGCCAGCGGCGCTCCGTGATCCGGCCGGAAGGGGCCATGTCCCGTTTCAACGCGTCAAGGACCCATTCCCGCGTGCCCACATGCACGACACGGTTGGTGGCGACCGCCACGGCTCCGTCGACGATGACCGGCCCGGTGACGGGAATCACCATGGGGGAGCTGTATACGGTCACCGATTCCAGCGGCTTCGGATGCGCCGCGATTTGCAGAGGTGTGCTTACGGTCACGGGAATCACTCTTTTCCATCCGCCGCTTCGTCTTCGGCGAAGCGGGTCAACGTCCAATCGTATCCGTTGTCGGCAACGGCATGGCTGGCCTGGTATCCGCGTGCGCGCAGGGCGATGTCCGCGATATGCCGGTCCACGTCATGGCCCAGCCGCTGCAATCCATCCGGCAGTGTGCCGCGATGTTCGAGCAGATGGGTCACCGCCGATGCCTGCACGGCGAAACTCAGATCCATGATCTCGATCGGATTGCCGCCTCCCACCGTGTAGTTGACGCCGTCGCCTTCGCTGACGAGACGGATCGTCGGCCCGTCGGGCACGGCGAGGTCCCGGATCTCGCGTTTGTTCTCGGCATGGAAGCCGGGGACGTCATCCAATGCGATTTCGTTGGCGATGCCGCCGATCACGGACAGGACGGCATGCGGACGCATCGCCCGCATATGCTGCAACGTGATGGTGTGGCGCACGCCGGTTGCGGACACGACCATATCCGCGGTGCGTATGGCCTGGTCGATGTCAAGCGCGCGGAAGCCGTCAAACACCGCCTGCAGCGCGACGACCGGGTCGGTATCGCAGATGGTCACGTCCGCGCCCAACGCGCGGACACGACGGGCGAAGCCACGGCCGACCGGACCATATCCGACCACGGTCACACGGGTGCCGCCGAACGCGTCCGCCCCGAGAATCCGCTGCATGGTGGTCACGCAGGTCTCGCCGGTGCCGTGGGCGTTGTCGAAGCCGGTCTTGAGCATGCTGTCGTTCACCGCGACGACCGGGAACGACAACGCGCCGGCGTCCTGCATGGCCTGGAAGGCGCGCACGCCGCTGGTCGTCTCCTCGGCCACGCCGATGATGTCCGCCATGAGTTCGGGACGTTCCATCGCCGCAAGACGTGCGAAGCTCGCACCATCGTCGATGATGATGTTCGGCTTGAGCTCGTCAAGCAGGTCGAGCGCGCCCTGATGCGCCTGCGCCGGCGTCCAATTCGGATCGAACGCCACCGCGATGCCTTCCGAACGCAGTTGCTCGGCGACGCGTTCGTCATTGGCCTCCGCTCCGCAGTACGCTCCGACCTTCGCTCCCGCGGCCTTGAGCTGGCGCAGCAGCACGGCGGTCTTCGGCTCGAGGATCAGGCATACGGCGATGCTGATTCCGGTGAAATCCACACGTTCCCGCGCGTCCCGCATCAGCGCGTCGAGCACCGGCATATGCCGTTGTGCGAAATCCACGGCCTGCGCGCCGGACAGTTCGCGCGCGTCGGCCACGTCCTCCACGGGAATGGTGGCGTCAATCACGGCCTGCGCGTCGGCATCGCCGGCATCCTGCGGGGCCGAGGACACGACCATGCCCCAATCCTGCGCGATGAGGCGTTCTCCATCCTCAAGCGCGCCATCATCGACATGCAGACGAGAACCTGCCAATGAACGATTGGTCTTCTGCGAATAATGTTCCGCCCAAGTGGCGAAGCGAAGCCGTTCCATCTCACTCTCCTCAATCGGTGAACGGAAATTCGGTGAACGGAAATAGTATTGCCCACATGTGGTACAGCGCGAAAAAATATGGTGTTTTGATATCAGCGCAGAATCGCCGACAGCGCGTCCTGCAGCGTGTCCACCTGCACCACGCCCAGCCCCGGTATCGCGACGTTCTTGCGCAACGTCGGCACGACGGCGGTGGTGAAGCCCAGCCGGGCGGCCTCGCGAAGCCGGTATTCCAGACGCGGCACCGGACGTACCTGGCCGGTCAATGAGATCTCTCCGATCGCGCATGTCGTGCGGGCGATCGCCTTGGATTTCGCGGCGCTCGCCAAAGCCGCGACGATCGCCAGATCGCAGCCTGGCTCGCGCGCCTGGCCTCCGGCGATCGTGGAGATATAGAGGTCGTTGGACAGCAGGTTGATGCCGCCATGCCGGTACAGCACCGCCACCAGCATGGCGATGCGGTTGGAATCCACGCCGTTCGCGGCACGTCGCGGCGTCGGCAGCACCGATTTCGTGACGAGCGACTGCACTTCGATCGGCAGGCTGCGGTGGCCGTCCAACGTGAACGTCACGCACGTGCCGTCCACTTGCGCCGTCGGCGCGCCGTTGCCGGTGGACAGGAACAGGCCGGACGGGTCGGTCACCTCCTCGATGCCCTCGCCGCTCATGTCGAAGCAGCCGACCTCATCCGTCGGACCGAAACGGTTCTTCACCGCGCGCAGCATCCGGAGCGCGGTCTCGGCGTCACCTTCGAACTGGCAGACCACATCCACCAGATGCTCCAACGTGCGTGGACCCGCGATCGAGCCATCCTTGGTGACATGGCCCACCAGCAGCACTGGAATGTCAAGCTTTTTGGCGGTGTCGATCAACGCGCTCGCCACCTCGCGCACCTGCGTGGATCCGCCGGAGATGCCGTCGACGTCCTGCGAGACGATGGTCTGCGCCGAATCGACGATGGCCAGCGAAGGCTTGAACCGTTCGATGAGCCCCAGCACCGTGGCCAGATCGGTGGTGGAGGCGAGCAGCAGATTCGGCTCCATCGCGCCGATGCGAGACGCGCGCATGCGCACCTGCGCCTGCGATTCCTCGCCGGAGATGTATAGCACGGTGTTGCGTTCGCTCGCGAACGCCGTCAGCCGGGCCACGTTGCCCGCGGTCTCCAGCAACAGCGTCGATTTGCCGATTCCCGGCTCGCCGGCGACCAGCGTGACCGATCCGGGCACGATGCCGCCGCCGAGCACACGGTCGAATTCCGAAAATCCCGTGGCGATGCGTGAGACGTTCTCCGTGCCTATCTCGGTGATTGGTTTGGCTTCGGATGATGCGACGGTTTGCGGTTGCGTGCGGGACGTGCGTCCGGGGGCCGCGGTGCGAACGCCCGCCGACGGACGGGCCTCATGGAATTCCTCGATGGTGCCCCATTGGCCGCATTCGGGGCATCGGCCAAGCCATTTCGGGCCGCTCCATCCGCATTCCGAACAGAGGAATTGAGTGGACGACTTTGCCATACGGCCGACAATACGGAGGTTTTGGGACAAGATGTTCGCGGGTGGCATAGCGGTGCCATGGGAGGCTGCATGCGGGGCTGCGTGAAGTGGTACGGAAAGCCATGCGGAAGGTGGCGGGAAAGGTCTCGCCGGGCGTTTCGACGCGGGTGTTTCCGTTCTTTCGAGGGCGCCCGTACGAGTCTTATGGCTGTGAAACAATAGCAGGCATGTCTGATACGCAGAATTCCTCTTCCCATGGCAAATTGATCGCCGCCGTCATTGCCGCGGCCCTTGTGGTCGTGCTCGCGCTGGTCTCCGCATTCGTGTGGCCGGGCTGGGCGCTGAACAAGGGCAACGGGTCCGTCCAGTCCGGGCAGCAGACCTCAAGCTCGTCGACCGGGACCAAGTCCAGCGGCAAATCGAAGGGCGCCGCCAGCGAGCCGACCACGCCGTCCATCGATGCCGTGGCCTTGCCGGACGGGGCCAGCGAGCTGCTCAAGGCCATGCCGGATTCCGTGTTGAACTTCGCGCGCATCAAGGCCGATGAGGGAACGGCGTGGTCCGGCGCCTCCCCGGTCGAGGAATACACGCTGACCTATTCCACGGGCAAGACGGCGCAGGACATCACGCTTGAGGTGGCGCAGTGGTCCGATGCGGATAAGGCCAAGACCCAATACGACACGCTTGCCAAGGCGTTGACCGGCAAGGAACTGGCAAGCGGCAGCGTGAAGGTGTCCGGCAAGAACACCGGCACGTATAGCGTCAATCTTGACAATGGGGACGACAGCAAGGCCGTCGCCGTATGGCAGAACGATACCGTGGTGTTCTACGCCACCGGAGCCAAGGCTTCCGTCCAGCGCTTCTACCAGCAGTTCCCCCTGTGACCCGTGGGAGCTCCGCGGCCGAATCGTCGCCGTCGTATGGTGTATGGGCCGTGAACAGGGCACGACTTTCCACCATATGAATGCATGGGCGCGTATTCGTCCCCGAAGCGGTGTAGTATTGGGCAAGTTGCAAACTTTTACCCCTTGAGTTTAAGGAACGGAGGCTGAGATGGGCTCGGTCATCAAGAAGCGCCGCAAGCGCATGAGCAAGAAGAAGCATCGCAAACTGCTTCGTAAGACTCGCCACCAGCGCAAGTAGTCTTCAGACGCGTGTGAAGCGTCCGCTCAAAACAAAATCCCGCATCTCCTTTCGGAGGCGCGGGATTTTTGCTATGCGGTTCTGTTGTGCTCGGCCGTGCTTGGCCGAAGCCGTATGCGGTCGACGGAGGCTCCGCCGACCGCCCGGAGTCACTTCTTGTTCGGATTGTCCAGGATGCGTGGGCCGTTCGGGTCGCCGACGATGACCTGGTCCACCATGTTCAGGAACAGGCCATGCTCCACCACGCCGACGGTGGTGATGAGATCCTCGGCCAGCTTGGTCGGGTGATCGATGCGGTCGAGATGCAGGTCGACCACGAAGTTGTTCTCGTCGGTGCGGACCTCCTTGCCGTCCGCGTCAAGACGCAGCACCGGCTTGTAGCCCTTGGCTTCGAACTTCTTGATGACCTGGCCTGCGCCGAACGGGATCACCTCGACCGGCAGCGGGAACTTGCCGATGGTGTCGACGACCTTGGACTCGTCCACGATCCACACGATCTTGTTGGAATTGGTGGCCACGATCTTCTCCCACAGCAGAGCGGCGCCGCCGCCCTTGATGCCGTTGAAGTTCTTGTCCACCTCGTCGGCGCCGTCGATGGTCACGTCGATGTGGTCGACGTCATCGATGTCGACGATCTTAATGCCATAGCCTTCGGCCTGCTCCTGGGTGCGGCGGGAGGTGGTGACGCCCGTGAACTCGAGGCCTTCCTCCTTGACGCGACGGCCGAGCTCGTCGACCAGGAAACGCACGGTCGAGCCGGTGCCCAGACCTGCGATCATGCCGTTCTGAATGAGCTTTGCAGCCTCGATGCCGGCCGCCTTCTTCAGCGCGTCCTGCTGTGCCTTGTCCATGATCCTCCTTCGATATGGGGTTAAGACCGTCTCCATACTATCGGATGCGTTGATTTTCGGGGCAGGAATGGTGTGGTCCGCGCCATGCACGCAGACGGGGACATGGATTGTTTCACAGGATGTTTCACAATGGATCCCATGGTGGGACCCTCGGTATACGTGGTCTTGCGCAGCTTCCGGATCAGCTGTGCTTGACGGCGAACGGCGCCTCGTCCAGTATCAGCGTGCCATCGCCGTCCACGTACCCTTCCACGGCGATGTAGCCGCGGATCAGACGCGGCTTGCCGTCGAAGGTCGGGCTGGAGTTCGGCGGGGGAGAGAAACGCACCGTGCCCGACACCGACAATCCCGATGGGCTTTTGCGATGCGGTAGTTTCGGCAGATTCCGCGATTGCCCGCTCTCCGCGGCCGGTTGGCCGGTCTGAGGTGCGGCGGCATCGGTCCGGCCCGGCTCCGCGTCGTTCCCCGATTCGTCCGGTTCTCCTGATTCGCCCGGTTCGGCCTCGTCATCCCCGCCGTCTTCGCGAGGGAAATAGTCATGTTTGACCAACATCTGCGCATATGACTGGTGCGGTTCCTGCGATTCCTCGGCGGACGCGCCTTCGTCGGAGGTGGACGGTTCCGTTGAGGAATCCGCCGTTGGATTCGCTTCGGAAGCAGTGGCAAGCACCGTCTTCGCCACATCGTCGGTTCCCGTGGTATCGGCTTCCACAGCATCGTCGGGCGATCGTCCGAAGTCCGCAAGATCGTCGGGGACGCCTTCCGGCTGCGCCAGCATGTCGGCGATCGAACGCGGCTTCGCGTCGCCTGCCGCAGCGGCGGTGGCTGTGCCGCGAGCGTCGGAATCGGAGGATGAACCGCCCTGCCCGCGTCCCATGTGGTATTCGGCGGCACTGATCGTGCCGTCCATCAGCATGCGCGCGTCCTCGGGAACGTCCGTGCCGCGCGAATATTCGGAAGCCAGCAGCGACTTCCAGCCTTCCAATGGCAGATAGCCTTCGCGCACGTGCGAACGGCAGTCGCCCGCGTAGGTGCGGGCAAGATCGTCGACCTTCTCGTTGCCGGCGTTGCCTGCGTGTCCCTTGACCCAGACGAAGCGCACCGAACCGGCCCTGCGTCCGATCTCGTCATCGATGGCGCGGATCAGATCGGCGTTCTTCACCGGCTTCTTCTGCGAATTCTTCCATCCGTTGCGTTTCCAACCCTGCACCCACTTGGTGGAGCAGTTGATCGCATACTGCGAATCGGTTTCGATCACCAAATCCTCGGAGCCGGGGTGCGCGCGCAATGCCTCCAGCACGGCGCATAGCTCGCCGATCTGGTTGGTGCCGTTCGTGGCGCCGCCGGCATCGCAATCGCCGGCATGCTCGTGCCCTGGCCGTCCGCCTGCGGCGGATTCGTGGTCGGCCCATGCCCATCCCATCGGGCCGTTCGGGTTGCCAAGGGCGGAACCATCTGTGGAAACCGTAATCGTCATGCCTTCTACCCTACGAAAGCCGCGCGACGCGAAGCATTGGATCGTATCGCGCGTCAATCGTCCAGACACAGCATGACGGAGGCCCGGAACACGCCGTCCCCGTAATCGAACGTGGCCGTGCCATGATGCCGTTCGGCGGTTTCCCGCACGGTGGCGGTGCCCAGCCCGCTGCCGCCGTGCTTCGTCGAGGCGAAGCCGTCGTCGATCCGCGTGATGTCGGTTTTGCCGGCATCGTAGGTGTTGTCCACCGTGATGAACAGCGCCGATGGCGGACCGGAACGGTATTGGACGCGCATCCTCAGACGTTTGCTGCCGCTGGTCTGCCGGGTTATGGCGTCCGTGGCGTTTTCCAGCAGGTTGCCGACCATCGAGCAGAGCTCCGCGTTGTTGATGCCGATGTATTGCGGAACCGACGCCTTGACGTCCACGTCCGTTCCCAGATGCCGGATCCAGTCGCAATAATAGACCAGCACCGCGTTGAGCGACGTGTGCTCGCAGTACTGCATCGGCGCGGGTTGCAGCAGATGGTGCTTCGACATCTCCTCCAGATACGAGCGGATGCCGTCCATGTCGTCGGCGGCCGCCAACGTCTGCAGGGAATGGATGTGGTGGCGCACATTGTGCTTGATCTGGCGGGCTTCTCGGATGCGCTCGTCCATATGTTGCAGCTGCAGCGTCTGCATGGCTTCGTAATGCTCCCGTCTGTGGGCCTCAAGCAGACGGTCCGACTGCTTGATCATGTACCAGATGAGGAAGTATGCCAGGGCCATGAAAAAGGTGTAGAACACGGCCACGGTGAACGCTATTTCCAGCACTCGCGTGTCCAGCAGCGACGGATTGTCCGCGGGCAGGCACCATACCACGATTGACGTGGAGATGAAGGGGAAGAGCCAGATAAGCCGCCAGAAGTCCTTGCTGATGGACGGGGAGTCGAAGGTGTCCGGAATCGAGTCGTGCAACGGGTGCCACAGGGAGAGCAGCGCGACGATGTCGAGCAGCAGCAGGGTGGTCAGGCCCGGCCATCCGACGCGCAGGTTGACGGATCGGGTGCCGAGCGCCGCCACGTCGATGACAAGCGACAGATAGTAGATGATCGCCACCGTGTAGGAGGCTGTGGACACGATGAGCAGCAGTTGCCTCCATGGCAGCTCAGACAGCCATTTGAAGACCAGCAGCACGATCGGCGCGGTCGGAAGGACCGTCCACAGCGAGGGGATGTCCAAGGCGCAGCACAGCGCTCCGCACAGCAGGAACCAGATCAGGCCGGCGGACATGACCAGCGCGCCGTCGCGACGGGGATTGGCCATATGGTCCCACGCCATGATGAGGCACAGCGCCAGTCCGGCAAGCGCGTTGAACTGCTCCCCGACGGCGAAGGACAGGGATGATGGGGTGATCTGGGCGAGATCCGCGAACAGGATGTGCATGTCAGTCCTCCGTCCGCATGCGGGTGAACGTGTATTCCGCATATGCGCGGCAGGTGGCGGTCACCATCGTCTTCGTGATGGGGATGCGTCGGCCGCCTTTCAAGACGAATTGCGCGTTGGCGATGCCGGACACGTAGTCGAAGTTGACGAGCACGCCGCGCGCGGTGCGGTAGAAGTTGCCGAAGACGGTGAGCCGTCGGTCCACGTCGGAGAAATTGGTGCGGATGCGCGTCCGTGCGCCGTCCGAGAAGGTGAATTCCACGTAGTGCGCGTCGGACAGCGCGCAGACGATGAGCCGTCGGTCCATGGTGATGGCGGGGTTGCCGAACGCCACATGCCAGCTGGGGTCCACAGTGCCGGGTTCCCGTGCCGCGTCCGGGCATGTGGACGGGAACCTCGATTCGAGCAGTTTCCCGACGCGTTCCATGGTGGCGTCGAAGGTTTTGCGGTCGACGGGTTTGAGCAGGTATCCGCTTGCCTGGACCTCGTAGCCGAGCACCGCGAAATCGCTGCTGGACGTGATGAACACGATTGCGCAGCCGTCGTTCTGCCGGCGGAGCAGCTGCGCTATGTCCAGACCGGTGGCGGCGTGCGGCGATGCCTCGTCGTCGGTGAGATAGCAGTCGAGTAGAAGCAGGTCGTACCGCTCTTTTCTCCAGCTTGCGATGAACGAGCCCGCGTCGGCGAAGGAGTCGCAGACGATGTCCCCGCCATGTCCGTGGCCGAAATGGTCCGCGCACATGGCCGCGATCTGCTCACGTTCGGCGGCGTGGTCCTCGACGATGGCGATGCGCACGTTCCCTCCTTCCGGCGGTTTCCGGTTGACATACGTCGTCCGGTGCCGGCCGTTTCGCCTGTTCTGTCTCCAGCGTACCGGGAGAGGGAAATACGGGGTGCTGCGTACGGCGCGTTTCATGCCAGAAAACCGTGTTTCGTGCCATGGCCGTCGAATCGCGGACCGGGGCGATATGACCGCATGAATGGCGAAAGGCCCGTTCCGCAGATGGGAACGGGCCTTTCGGACCTTGCGTCGTGCCGTCACCGCTTGCCTTGCGTCACCGCGGCATGACGGTACCGCGTCACTCGGCCAGAGCCTTATCCACGACCTCGGTCGCCTCGGCGAGCACCTTGTCCAGGGCCTCGGGGGACTCGAAGGACTCGGCGTACACCTTGTAGATGTTCTCGGTGCCGGACGGGCGGGCGGCGAACCAGTTGTCCTTGGTGGTGACCTTCAGTCCGCCGATCTTGGCGTGGTTGCCCGGAGCCTCGGTGAGCTTGGCGGTGATGTCCTCGCCGGCCAACTGCGTGGCCTCGACATCGTCGCCGGTAAGCTTGGCGAACTTCCGCTTCTGCTCGAGGGTGGTCGGGGTATCGACGCGCTTGTACCAGCTCTCACCGAAGCGCTCGACCTGCTCCTGATGCAGCTGTGCCGGGTTCTTGCCGGTCTTGGCGGTGATCTCGGCGGCCAGCAGGTCGGGGATCAGACCGTCCTTGTCGGTGGTCCACACGCGGCCGT
>ERZ808246.924-NODE-924-length-22746-cov-3.489049_pt1 | contig 22746 bp, 23 predicted proteins | sample MGYA00521083_ERZ808246 | MGnify/ENA primary metagenome ERZ808246 (study PRJEB31516, sample SAMN03275577) | gut metagenome | biome: mammalia-associated habitat; material: feces | host: Papio cynocephalus | place: Kenya | collected 2012-07-07 ... | reverse complement strand
GATCCTTCGCAGTGCCAACATGTCGATTGGCGTGAATCTTCTGCTCGAGCTCGTGAAGGTAGCTGCACAGAAGCTGTATGAGAAGGGCTTCGATATCGAAATTGTAGAGCAGCATCATCATCGGAAGATGGATGCCCCATCGGGTACGGCGCTTGCGCTTGCGGATGCGGTAAATGAGGCATTGGATCATAAGCTTACGTATGTATACGATCGTTCCCAGCGGAAGGCTGCACGCCCACATGAGGAGCTCGGCATCAGTGCGGTACGTGGTGGCTCCCTTCCAGGTGTGCATGATGTTATTTTCGCCGGCGAGGATGAGGTCATTACCTTTAATCATACGGCATACTCACGTGCAATTTTTGCAAATGGTGCCCTGAGTGCAGCATGCTTCCTGTATGGAAAGGGCGCAGGCCTTTATTCCATGCAGGACGTACTTGCGTAACGGATGTCTTTATGGTATCCCTTTAAGAGTCAGGTCCTCCCCCCTGGGAGGGCATTCTCTGGCGGCGGATCTCTACTCGCTGGAGGCTACAGTATATGAACGGTGTATGGTAAGGAGAAGAAAATGGCAGAGCATAATCGTTACACAAGCCCACTGACAGGTCGGTATGCATCGAAGGAGATGCAGTATGTTTTTTCACAGGATAATAAGTTCAGGACCTGGAGAAAGCTCTGGATCGCACTGGCTGAGACGGAGCATGAGCTTGGCTTAAATATCACGGAGGAGCAGATTAACGAGCTGAAGGCACATCAGGACGACATCAACTATGAGGTGGCTGAGGCACGCGAAAAGGAAGTCCGTCATGATGTGATGAGCCATGTGTATGCCTATGGCGTAGAGTGCCCGAATGCAAAGGGCATCATTCATCTCGGCGCCACCTCCTGCTATGTCGGTGACAATACGGACATTATCATTATGCGGGAAGGACTCCAGCTCGTGCACAAGAAGCTCGTCAATGTCATCAACGAACTCAGCAAATTTGCACTGAAATACAAGGATATGCCGACGCTTGCCTATACCCATTTTCAGCCGGCACAGCCTACCACGGTTGGAAAACGCGCTACGCTCTGGCTGAATGAGCTCGTGCTGGATCTGGAAGACCTCGAGTATGTCATGTCATCCATCAAGCTCCTGGGCTCCAAGGGCACGACGGGCACGCAGGCCTCCTTCCTGGAGCTTTTTGATGGCGACCATGAGAAGTGCCGGAAGCTGGATCAGATGATTGCCGAGAAGATGGGATTCTCCTCCTGCTACCCGGTATCCGGACAGACCTACAGCCGGAAGGTGGATTTCCGTGTACTGAGTGTGCTCGCCGGCATTGCCCAGTCTGCACATAAGTTCACGAATGACATTCGTATGCTGCAGCATATGAAGGAGGTCGAGGAGCCATTCGAGAAGCATCAGATCGGCTCCAGCGCGATGGCATACAAGCGGAATCCGATGCGCTCCGAGCGTATTGCGTCGCTTGCAGATTACGTCATGTCCGATCTTATGAATCCAATGCTGGTTGCCTCGACGCAGTGGTTTGAGCGCACACTGGACGACTCTGCCAACAAGCGTCTGTCGGTGCCGGAGGGCTTCCTGGCAATTGATGGAATTCTGGATCTCTATCTTAATGTCGTGGATGGCCTCGTGGTTTATCCGAAGGTGATTCGCAAGCATCTGATGGCAGAGCTTCCGTTTATGGCGACGGAGAACATCATGATGGATGCAGTCAAGGCCGGAGGCGACCGGCAGGAGCTGCATGAGAAGATCCGTCAGCTCAGCATGCAGGCTGGAAAAACCGTGAAGGAGGAGGGAAAGGAGAACAATCTTCTCGAACTCATTGCGGCGGATCCGAGCTTCCATCTGTCCCTTGCCGATCTGGAAGCCAGCATGAAGCCGGAGCGCTATGTAGGACGTGCACCGGAGCAGACAGAGGAGTTCATTCGTGATGTGATCACGCCGATTCTCGATAAGAATAAGGATGTACTCGGCCTGACCGCAGAAATCAATGTCTGATGGCCATACGACGATGCATGCGCTGAAGGCGCATTGAGAATGCATCGCCTTTGTGCGGGGGACCCTGTCCGGGTCCCTCTTTCATTCTGAAGACGGAAGCATAGCGTTGCATCAGGGACCGCTCATGAAAAGGATGAGGCACCGGGAAAAAGAAGGAGGACGTTGTATGGAGCAGTTTCAGCTTTCACCATGGATCAGCACAGAGTATTCCTACGCACTGGCAAAACGGATGGAACAGTTTCGCTCTCATCCGCTTCTTGGATACCGCCCCGCTGGTTCGAGTGCGGAATTTGCAACTGGTGAGATGCTTCTTCAGGAAATGCGTACGCTGGGGCTTCAGGATGTCCATAAGGACCCCATTCAGGTCGATGCCTGGGAATTCCATAAGGCAGAGCTTGTATGGGAACGGGAGGATGGAAGCATTGGCCTTCAGGCACAGCTTGGTGGCTATCAGACGAGCTTTACAACCGATGGACCGAAGGAATTTTCCCTTGTCTACGTTGGAAAGGGAACCGCGGCAGACTATGAGGGAAAGGATGTAAAGGGAAAGCTGGTTCTTGCAGAGATCAATCAGCGGGAGGAATGGTGGATCAACTTCCCGGTCTATCAGGCCTATGTACGCGGTGCGGCAGCACTCATTGCCGTACAGGAGGGAGGCTTTGCCGAGCTTCAGGATGAGGCACTTAATGCACAGGATATTGCAGGCCCTTCGGAGGCGGCGGCCTTCTCCATGTCGCGGGCGGATGCACGTGTGCTGAAGGAGGCATTGAAAACCCGGAAGGAGCTGAAGGTACGCTTTGATGCGGAAAGTCAGATTCGGGAAAAGCAGCACTCCTACAACATCATTGGGACGATTCCCGGAGAGTCACGGGAGGAAATGATTCTTCTTTCGGCGCACTATGACTCCTACTTCAGTGGCTTTCAGGATGACAATACCGCCGTTGCCATGATGTTCGGCATTGCAAAGGCCCTGATGGAGAGCGGCTATCAGCCGAAGAAGACCATCGTGGTGGCGGCGCTCGCTGCAGAGGAGTGGGGAATTGTCAATTCGAAGTATGACTGGTCTACGGGAGCCTATCAGCAGGTCTTCTGTGTTCGGCCGGAGTGGCAGGGACGCGTTGTAGCCGATTTCAATTTTGAGCTTCCGGCACATGCCCATGGAAGGAAGGATGCGGTTCGAAGCGTGTACGAATATGTGAGCTTCCTGAAAAAAGCCATTGAGGGGATTCCCGTGGATCCGGAGGCCTATCCGGAGGGACTTGAAATCCATGCACCGATTCAGACGATGTCCGATGATTTCTCTATGGCGATTGCGGGTATTCCGTCGATGGTCAATGAATTCACCGACAGCTCCTTCATGGAAACGCACTACCATTCGCAGTTTGATAATGAGGAGTATTATCATGCACCGGTATACCGCTTTCACCACCTGCTGTATGCGACGCTTGTGACGAAGTTTGATCAGCTGATCCTTCCACCGCTTGATTTCTCTGTTCTGTTCGAGGCGATGAACCGAAGCCTGGATCTTCAGTTTTCGGACAGCTTTCATGCGCTGGGAGAGAAGCTTGATCAGGTGACAAAGCGCGCAGCAGTGCTTGGAAGGGAAGTATATCAGTGGATCGAAAAGGTAAATGAGGAAGGATGCATCCTTCCAGAGAGAGCGAGGGTCCATGACATACTGATGAAGGCCTTCCGAAAGGCACAGGATTCCTTCGTGCGCCTCGACTGGCAGGATACGGTGCTCTTTCCACAGGAGGCCGTACGGCAGAACCTCATGCATATAAAGGCTGCAATCCACTGCCTGGAGGAGAGGAACCCGGAGGGGGCACTGGATGCCATCTATGAGATCGATAATAACTGCTATGCATTTCAGTTTGATGAAGAGGTGTTTAATTACTTTACAGATTATGTATTCTGTCAGCCGAAGGAACGTCTCCAGTGGGGTGCAGGACGCATCGTCCATCATGAGAACCTGTATCAGCTGGTACAGAAGCTGAAAAGAAAAAAAGAAACAGGAACGAGCTCCTTTGAGGAGGAGCTCCGCATGCTGAATCAGGTACGAAAAAATCAGGAAGCCTGCTATCGGTCGGACCTTGAATATATGATTCGGGAAACGGAGAATATCATGGACAGCCTGAAGGAAATTCAGAACATGAAAAAGGGAAAGGAAGCATAAACGAAATTGTGTTATGGACAGTGATAAATTATACCGTGTGAAAAAAGAGGATATTCCGAAGCTTGAAAAGCTGCTGTCGGTCTGCTTTGCAGAGGATCCCTTATACTGTAAGCTGATTCCGGATGAGGATACACGGAAGCGCCTGATGCCAGAGCTTTTTCACTGCGATCTGGAAGAAATGTTTGCCACCTGTGAGATCTTCGCGGACAGCCCGGAGCTGAAAGGAATTCTGGTCGTATCGGATGAGTCTGAGCCCTATAATTTCTTTCAGTATTATCTCACAGAGCTTCGAGCGAATATCAAAACCGATGAATACCTGATCAAGGAAGATCCGAGTCTACGGGCGTTCTGGAATTTTGTGCTTGGAAAAGACTATCTGAATGAGAAGTGGACAGATCAGCTGCATCAGGAGGAGCGCATTCATATCATTTACCTCGCCGTAGATCCATTGGCACAGCATCACCATATTTCTTCGCTTTTACTGGGAGAGACGATTGCCTATGCGCATGCACATCATCTGATGATTTCGCTGGAAACCCATAATGAGCACAATGTGGCCATGTATGAGCATTTCGGTTTTAAGCTGTATGGTGTGATGGAAAAGCATTTCGACTTAAAACAGTACTGCATGATTCGAGAGGTTCAGTAGCCCACTTGAAATTAAGAGGCTTACCCGATATAATAAGTCTGTCTGTGCGTAGGCACAGCACAGGAGGAGAGGATGATGGACCTGAAACGAATATGTGCGATTCTTGCCTTGATTCTTCTTGCGCTTCTTCTGGTCGCAGCGCTCTATTTTGCGGTGACAGGGGCCACGCAGTACCTTCTGGCATGCTTATTCTGTCTCATCGTGGTACCGGTGGTCATTTATGTTTTTCTCTGGTTCACGAAGCTGACAAAAAAACATTAACATAGGATGTTCTGGTCACGAATCTCTCACATGGAAATCAGCGAGGTACGCTGAAATCAACTGTGTCAAAAAGGTGAAGAACACCCATAGTATCCGAGACGGATACTATCCTGTAGGAGGATTCACATGGTAAGAGCAATCGTTGGAGCAAACTGGGGCGATGAAGGAAAGGGCAAGATCACGGACATGCTTGCCGAAACATCGGACATCGTTGTACGTTTCCAGGGCGGCGCAAATGCCGGACATACCATCATCAATGAGTATGGTCGTTTCTCCCTCCACCTTATGCCAAGCGGCGTATTTTACCGCCATACAACGTCCGTACTCGGAAATGGTGTTGCACTCGACATCGAGAAGTTCTGCGCAGAGCTGAAGTCCATTGTCGATGCAGGGGTTCCAACACCGAAGATTCTGGTTTCCAATCGTGCACAGGTCATGATGCCATATCACGTTCTGTTTGATACGCTCGAGGAGGCCAGACTGGCAGGAAAGAGCTATGGCTCGACCAAGTCCGGTATTGCTCCGTTCTTCTCGGACAAGTTCGCAAAAATCGGTCTTCAGGTGAATGAACTTTTTGATGAAGAGGTTCTCGAGGACCGTCTTCATAAGGTAGTAGAAATCAAGAATGCAACTCTGCGAGAGCTCTATCATGCACCGGAGCTGAAGTATGAGGAGCTTCTCGAAGAAATGCATCGTCAGAGAGATATGATCGCACCGTATCTTGCAGATACCTCGAAGTTCCTTCGGGAGGCACTGAAGGAAGGCAAGACGGTTCTTCTGGAGGGTCAGCTTGGTACCATGAAGGATCCGGATCATGGTATTTATCCGATGGTAACGTCGAGCTCGACACTGGCAGCGTATGGTGCCGTAGGCGCCGGCATTCCGCCGTATGAGATTAAGGACATTGTTGCTGTAACGAAGGCCTACTCCTCCGCTGTTGGCGCAGGTGATTTCGTATCCGAGCTGTTCGGCGAGGAAGCGGACGAGCTCCGTCGCAGAGGCGGTGATAAGGGCGAGTTCGGCGCAACAACCGGACGTCCGAGAAGAGTTGGCTGGTATGATGCCGTAGCATCGAAGTATGGCTGTCAGCTTCAGAGTGCAACAGAAGCAGCGCTCACGGTACTGGATGTACTTGGATATCTCAAGGAAATCAAGGTATGTGTGGGCTATGAAATTGATGGCAAGGTGACAACGGATTTCCCTGTGACTCCGCTTCTCAACAGAGCGAAGCCGGTCTATGAGACACTGCCAGGCTGGAACTGTGACATTCGTGGCATCAAGAATTATGATGAGCTTCCTGAGAACTGCAAAAATTACATTGACTTTATCGAGAAGCACATTGAAACCCCGATTACGATGGTTTCCAATGGCCCGGAGAGACACGAGATTCTGAAGAGAACCCCGAAAATCTGAGTGAAAGCATAAAGGATACTTTACGTCTGCTGCAGCAATGCAGCGGACGTATTTTAGTATACGGGGAACAGAGAAACGTGTCGTGTATTTCAGCACCTGGTTGTTAAGAATTCTACAACTTGGCTTTGACATTGAATTAACAAGATTGTATAATTTACTACGATATTCGATTTTGTATACATGATTTACAAAATGATGTGACAGGAGAGCGTGACAATGGCTAAGAAAGAAATATCTCAGGCGGTTATTCAGAGACTTCCTCGATATTATCGATATCTTGAGGATCTCATTGATCAGGGCGTAGAACGTATTTCGTCCAATGAGCTCAGTAAACGAATGAAGCTGACGGCATCGCAGATTCGTCAGGATCTGAATAACTTCGGCGGGTTCGGTCAGCAGGGGTACGGTTATAATATCAAGAATCTTCATGATGAAATTGCAAAGATTCTGAACATTGACGAAGAGCATGATATGATCATTGTCGGTGCAGGTCATCTGGGACAGGCACTCGCAAATTATACCAATTTCCGTAAGCGCGGCTTTATCGTGAAGGCGATTTTTGATCAGGATCCAAACGTAATCGGAACGAAGGTCGGCGAAGTCGAAGTACTTCCTATGGAGAAAATCGATGAGGTTGTGAAGCAGTACAACGTAAAGATGGCGGCGGTATGCATTCCGAAGGCTCCAGCAGTGAAGGTGGTGGAGCAGCTCATCGGCGATGGTGTGGTCGGCATCTGGAATTTTGCACACGTCGATCTCGAGGTTCCGGAAAATGTTGTGATAGAAAATGTACATCTGTCGGAATCCCTGATGCGTTTAAGCTATCGTATGGGCGAAACCTACGGAAAGAATCGGAAAGAGGTATAGGATGATCATCGGCATCGGCACCGATCTCCTGGAGATCGGCCGGATGGAGAGTGCACGACGTACCCATACCGAGGATCGTATTTTTACGGAGGAGGAGCGCCGGCAGGCGGCAGGTCGAGATGCCATGCTTGCCGGTGATTTTGCATGCAAAGAAGCCATTGCCAAGTGCTTCGGGACGGGCTTCCGTGGATTCCGCCCGATCGACATTGAGGTGCTGCGCGACGAGCTTGGAAAGCCCTATGCAGTGCTTCACGGCGGAGCCCGTCTCCTGTATGAAAAGCTGGGAGGAAATGCCCTCTCACTTTCCATCTCGGATACGAAGGAACTGGTGATTGCATTTGCCGTACTGGAGGGAACGCATGGATACAGATCCGATGAAGTATCTCCGGATGCTTCCGAAACGTCGTAGAGACAGTAATAAGGGAACCTATGGAAAGCTCCTCGTCGTGGCCGGTACAGAAGGCATGTGTGGTGCTGCTTTTCTGGCGAGTCTTGCAGCCTATCGGACAGGAGCAGGACTCGTGCGTACCATGACGCATAAGGAAAACCGTGTCATCCTGCAGTCCCTGCTTCCAGAAGCGATTTTTACAGGCTATGATGATGCCACGGAGCTTTCTGCGCTCTGCTACAGGCAGGTGGGCTGGGCTGACCTTCTTGTCGTCGGGCCAGGACTGGGGACAGGAGCACTGAGTGTGCGTTGTCTGAAGACCATGCTTGCGGCTATTGAGGCTCTTTGCGAAGAGACGGCATGGATACGAAAATTTCCGTGCCTCCTTCTGGATGCGGATGGATTGAATATCCTGAGTACCCATCCGGAGGAGATGAAGCGACTGGAGAAGATCGGAACGCATATTCCGGTCATCATGACACCACATCCGATGGAAATGGCCCGTCTTCTCGGGAGCTCCGTGGATGAGATTCTTCAGGACCCGGCACAGGCAGCAGCGGTATGGTCTCAGGCGCATGGAACGATTACCATCATGAAGGGCGCGGAGACCACGATCCGAGATGCGGAGGGACATGCGTTTCGGAATCGGGAGGCCAGTCCGGCCCTCAGTAAGGGAGGATCTGGAGATGTGCTTTCGGGCGCAGTGGCCGGTCTGTATGCGGTTCTTCGGGCTGAATGGAAGGAAAATGCGGAGAAGGCTTCGCCAGATGCACAGAGAAGATGCTGGCGGAAGGGTGCATTTGACAGTGCCGTTCTTGCAGTTCTTCTTCACGCAGAGGCTGGACGTCAGGCGGCGTGCGTTCATGGGACACATGGCGTACTGGCGAGGGAGACGGCGGATGCCCTCGGATCTGTGATGGAGCAGTATCTGAATTCGTGCAGCTGAAAGGCGCAGAAAAGCTTGATTCTGCGCCTTTTTTACGTTATAGTACTAGAGTTTGATTAAACATCGATCGATTTTATATAGCTAATTGAGGAGAGTATTATGTCAGGACATTCCAAGTTTTCAAACATCCGTGCTAAGAAGGAAAAGAATGATGCCGCAAAGGGCAAAGTTTTCACCATGATCGGCCATGAGCTCGCACTGGCTGTGAAGGCCGGCGGACCTGACCCGGCAAACAACTCCAAGCTGGCTGCCGTTATTGCGAAGGCAAAGGCCAACAATATGCCGAACGATACCATCAATAATGGTATTAAGAAGGCTGCAGGCTCCATGGAGGCAGATAATTTCGAGGAGCTTCAGTATGAGGGCTATGGTCCAAACGGTGTAGCCATCATTGTAAAGGTGCTGACGGATAATAAGAATCGTGCTGCAGCCGATGTGCGTTCTGCATTCACAAAGGGCCACGGCTCACTGGCAACACAGGGCGCCGTTTCCTTCATGTTCGATGAAAAGGGCCAGATCATTCTTGATCGTGAAGCAATGGATGACATGGATAAGGATTTTGATACGCTGATGGATATGGCCATCGAAGCAGGTGCTGAGGACATTCAGGACGAAGAGGATTCCTATGTGATCATCACGGATCCGGCAGACTTCGAAACGGTACGTGAGAACATCGAAAAGCAGGGCATCCCGATGGCAGAAGCCGACGTGGTAATGATTCCGCAGAACTATGTTTCCGTGACCGACCCAGAGGTTGTAAAGAATCTTCGCAGAACCCTGGACCTTCTCGACGCGTCTGAAGACGTCCAGAACGTATACACGAACTGGGAGGAGGAGTAAATTTTTCTTCAGAAAAATTTACGACGACATCCCGCAGAACTTGTTCTGCGCCCGAAGGGCTGAGCAAGGGCATCCCTGGCCCGCCGCTCAGGGAGCGGAGCGCAGCGGGGATGGTTAGAAGAGGGATTTTCTTCAGAAAAATTTACGACGACATCCCGCAGAATAAGAAAAGAGGCAGCGTCTGCTGCCTCTTTTCTTATTCTGTCAACAGGTTCCGTGGCTCCACGGTCACCGACCAGTTCGTATGATAAATCACAAAGCCAGGTGCCTGATTTGGAACCTTCCGCAGATTCTTTCGGATTGTATAATCTACTTCCACCTTCGGATCCTCACGGTGGGAGGAGTAGAAGGCGGCCAGCTCTGCGGCCTCGATGAAGACCCGATCTGGAATCTCTTCCATTGGCTGTCCACCGGTTTTTACGATGACGTGTGATCCTGTAACACCCTTTGCATGGAACCAGAGATCGCCACCATCTCCAAGCCGGAAGCTGACTTCCTCATTCTGATAATTGTTTTTTCCAATAAAGAGCTCATAGCCATCGCTGCTTACCCAGTGGTAGGGCTTTGACTTTCGCTGTAAGCGATTCTTCCCCTTTCCAGGCGCCTTGTGCAGGAAGCCGAAGTCAATCATTTCACGACGAATGTCCTGAAGGTCTTCCTCCGACTCCGCGATATCCAGTGCCGTCTTGATGGAATCAAGGTGTGCAAGCTCCTTTCGGGTTTCCTCGAGCTGCACGGTCACATTTTCCTTTGTGCGCTTCAGCTTCTGATATTTTTCGAGATACCGCCTTGCGTTATCGGCGGCACTGAGATCCTTCTGAAGCGGAATCGTGATTTCTTCACTTGTATAGTAGTTCTCGCAGCAGAGATGATCTTCGCCACCCTGTAAAGAGTAGCCGTAGGTGTGCAGAAGCTCTCCATAGATGCGGAACCGGTCCATCCCCTCTGTATCCTTCAGCTGCTTTTCCTGAATCAGGAGCTTCTTGCCGGCGCGCTCCATGAGTGTTCCGAGCACCTTTCGAAGATCGGTAGAGCGCTGATGGATACGGGAGCTCTTATCCTTTTCACTGTAAAAGCGACGGATTACCTCACTCATGGAATCGAAATGGACGACCTCATAGGATGGATCCTGAGCATACAGTGTAAGGTCAAAGGCGGAAAAATCCGAAGGCCGTCCATCCTTATAGATGATAACGGGATCAGGCTGATGCCTGAGGACAAGCATTTCCATCACCTTATGAAAAGCGGCATAGAGAGCTGCGAAGGCTTCCGTGGACTGACAATTGGCTGAAAGGTCCGGATCGACATTGGCACGATGACAGAGCTCAGAAGCGGTTAATGGACTGAGACCGGTAATATGATGGAAGAGCGCCTTAAACATTGGCTCCGGCTGAGAGGAGAGGAGCGCACGGAAGCCTTCCTCGTCCAGTGACAGCGGGTTTTTCTTCCCACCCGCATCTGGAATAAAATACGGACGGTTTGGCAGAACCTCACGCACGGAGGACTGGGATGCAGAAATACGCTTGATGGAATCAATGATATGGTCATCCTCCCGGAGCAGGATGAGATTGGAATATTTCCCCATCAGCTCAACGGACAGAATACGCTTGCCCAGATCCCCCATTTCATCGAGATGCTCAATCGTAAACAGGATCACCCGCTCCAGACCGTCCTGATGCAGGGTCTGATCCGGCTGACGTACATCCAGAATGGTCCCGTTTCCGATGTGCTTTCGGAGTGCCATACAGAAGGTTGGTGCAGAGATCGGTGCCGGCTTTGCATCTTCGGTCAGGGTGCAGAGAGGGAGCGATGGATTGACTGAAATCTGCACCTTATACTGCGCCTTCTGGTTTCGGATGGTCAGCTGAATCTCGTCCTTTTCCGGCTGCGTGATTTTTGCAATTTTTCCTCCGATCAGATGCTCCCGAAATTCCTTCACGGTTGCGGATACAACGAGTCCATCATATGCCATGGCGATACCTTCCTGTCCTTTACTTCTAAATTATAGTAGACTATAATTTATTACATATGACTGGAAAAGGCAAGTCGTCGCGTACGTACTTGCAGCATTGAGGTAATCTATGAACTTACAAAGTATGACCGGATTCGGACGGGCGGAGGAAGCAGATGAAAAGTGTCGCCTGACCGTGGAAGTCAAGTCGGTGAATTCCCGCTTTCTGGATCTGAATATTAAAATGCCGAAGAAGTTTAATGCTCTGGAGGCAGAAATCCGTGCGGCTGTGAAGAGCTACATTTCACGTGGCAAGGTGGATCTGTTTATCACCTATGAGAGCTTTTCAGAGAAGGATAAAACGCTTCGGCTGGATCTGCCCCTTGCCAGAGAATATCTTACGTCCATGCGTGCACTGGTTCAGGCGCTCGGTGTAGAGGACAATGTCAAGGTGACGAATCTGGCGGCTCTTCCGGATGTACTGGTGCTGTCTGAGGAATCCGAGGATGATGAAGCACTCTGGGAGACGCTCAAGCCGGTGCTTCATGCGGCGCTTGAACGTTTTACAGAGACCAGAGCTCGAGAGGGTGAAAATCTTCAGAAGGATCTTCTTCAGAAGCTGCAGGAGATGGAGAGCATCGTGGAGCGGATAGATGCACGCTCGCCGGAAATTGTGGCAGCCTATGAGTCACGGCTTCGCGCGAAGGTTGAGGAGCTCCTGAAGGAAACAGGAGTGGACGAAGCCCGTATCGTACAGGAGGTAACCATTTATTCAGATAAGATCTGTACGGATGAAGAGCGGGTGCGTTTGCACAGCCACATTAAAAACATGCGAAGCAAGCTTCTTCAGGGTGGTCTTGTGGGACGAGAGCTCGACTTTCTGGCGCAGGAAATGAACCGTGAAGCGAACACCACCCTCAGTAAGGCAAACGATCTTATCGTTTCAGAGGATGCCATCGGGCTCAAGACATTGATCGAAAAAATACGTGAGCAGATTCAGAATCTGGAGTGATCAGCCAGAGGTTTCAGGAAAAACAGACCGTGCCGCTTGTGAATCATAAAAGGGAACGGATCAATCGAAGGATACGAGGTAGGAAGGCAAATGGAAAAAGGGGTTTTGGTTGTGATTTCCGGCTTCTCCGGAGCAGGAAAGGGCACATTGATGAAGCAGCTGGTGTCTCGTTATGATCAGTATGCATTGTCCATATCTGCAACGACACGGAAGCCACGGGAGGGCGAGCAGGATGGACGGGAGTATTTCTTTAAAACGAAGGAAGCCTTCGAGGAGATGATTGCGAAGGATGAGCTCATTGAATATGCTCAGTACGTGGAGCACTATTACGGCACACCGAAGCAGTATGTGGAGGACAATCTTTCACTCGGTAAGGATGTTCTCCTCGAAATCGAAATTCAGGGCGCTCTTAAAATAAAGAAGAAGTTTCCTGAAGCAGTTCTTATTTTCGTAACTCCACCTTCTGGTGAGGAGCTCCGGCGCCGCCTCATTGGGCGTGGAACGGAGACCATGGAGGTCATTGAAAAACGGCTTCAGCGGGCGCTTCAGGAGTCCGAAGGCGTGGAGGCCTATGACTATATATTGGTAAACGACGATATTGACACTTGCACCGAAAAATTGCATAATCTCATACGTGCCGCGCACGAAAAAGGCAGTCGGCATATGGATATTATTGAAAATGTTAGACAGGATCTGAGGAGGATAGAAGATGTCACAGCAAACATATAATGACCTGATTGATGCAGCGAAGAATACCAATGCCATTCAGGATGATACCGATAAGCTTGTAGAAAGCCGCTATGCAGCCGTTATTGCCAGTGCAAAGCGTGCAAGACAGCTGATCGATGGTGCAGATCCTGTACTGCCGAATGCAGATGGCAGAAAGCCACTGGCCATTGCCGTGGAGGAACTGGCACGAAATCTTGTGACCATTAAGCGTGGCAGTGAGGTGGATGATGATCCGAAGATCGCTGCTCGAGAGAATCCGGGATTTGCGTTTGCCCTGGATGAGGACAGCGAGGATGAAGAGGGCGAGGAGGAGAAGCTGATGCAGGATGTTTCCACTGCTTCTTCTGAGGATGACTATAACTCTGACAGCGAAGCATAAGCGATGAAGATTCACATGATATCACTCGGCTGCGATAAGAACCGGGTAGACAGTGAAAAGATGCTTTCCAATCTTATGGAGAAATATCCTGGAAGTCAGCTGACCGATGATCCGGCAGAGGCAGATATTACCGTCATCAATACCTGCGCCTTCATCGGAGATGCAAAGGAAGAAAGCATTAATACCATCATCGAGATGGGCGAGTATAAAGAGACGGGGAATCTCAAAAAGCTGATCGTCGCGGGCTGCCTGGTGGAGCGCTATAAGGAAGAAATCCGAAAGGAGCTTCCAGAGGTGGACGAGGTCATGAGCGTACGCGACTATGTGGACCGTCTGGATGTACAGATGGCCCGTGTAGAGAACGGTGAGAACTATACGTCCTATCTGAAAATTGCAGAAGGCTGTGATAAATGCTGTACCTACTGCATTATTCCGAAGCTTCGTGGGCACTATCGTTCTGTGCCGATGGAGCATCTTCTGGAGGAGGCGCGAAAGCTGGCGGAGGCTGGTACGAAGGAGCTGATTCTGGTGGCACAGGAGACCACGCTGTATGGCGTGGATCTTTATGGAAGAAAATGCCTTCCGGAGCTTCTGACGAAGCTTTCAGAAATTGACGGACTCGAGTGGATCCGTATTCTGTACTGCTATCCGGAGGAAATTACCGAGGAGCTGATCGAGACGATTCGAGATAACCCGAAGATTGTTCACTATCTGGATATTCCGATTCAGCATGCCTCGGATCATATTCTGAAGAATATGCATCGACGTACCAGAGAGGCAGAGCTGCGTGAGCGCATTGCTACTCTTCGTCGTGAAATTCCGGATATTGCACTTCGTACAACGCTGATTACAGGCTTCCCGGGAGAAACGGAAGAGGACTTTGAAATTCTGAAGAACTTTGTACGAGAGATGCGCTTTGACCGTCTGGGTGTTTTCCCATACTCTCAGGAGGAGGATACACCTGCTGCGGAGATGAAGCCGCAGATCCCGGAAAAGCTGAAGCATGAGCGTCAGGATGAAATCATGAAGCTGCAGCAGGGCATTGCCTTCGAAAAAGCAAGGGAACAGGTCGGCCGTACGCTTCGTGTGATCATCGTTGGCTATGATCCGGAGCACAATGAATATCTCTGTCGTTCGTATATGGATAATCCGGATATTGACAGCCTCGTGTATGTGGATGCCGGGGAATACCACAATGAATTAAGCGGAGATATGATTTCCTGTCGCATCGTGGATGCGGATGGGTATGATCTGATAGGGGAGAGAATCTGATGAACCTTCCAAATAAACTGACCCTCCTGCGTGTGCTGCTGATTCCTGTATTTGTTGTCCTTCTGCTCCTGGAGGGAGGAGAGAGCACGACGCTTCGAATCGCAGCGCTCATAATATTCTGTCTTGCATCCTTCACGGATTTTCTGGATGGACAGATCGCGCGTCGTCGGCATCTGGTGACGAATTTTGGTAAATTCATGGACCCTCTGGCAGATAAGCTGCTTGTCTGCTCTGCACTGATCTGCATGATTGAGCTTGGAGAGCTTCCGTCCTGGTACGTGATTGTCGTTATAGCACGGGAATTTATTATCTCGGGCTTCCGTCTGATTGCTGCAGACAATGGCATTGTGATTGCTGCGTCCTGGTGGGGTAAGTTTAAAACGACCTTTCAGATGCTGACGGTAATTCTTCTGATTTTGAATATTCCGTCACTCTATACGCTGACCATGATCATTGCCGGTATCGCCTTCGTTCTGACGCTGGTATCTCTGGCGGATTACATTGTGAAGAATCATAAGGTGATTACTGAGGGTGGCATGTAAGGGAGTACGTGAATGATTTTTTCAAAGCATATGTACTATGGAAAGCATGCAGCTGAGCACAGAGCTTTTCTGCTTGAAAATTTACGAAACGGTCATTTCCAGCCAGGTGCATATGTTATTGTGCGTGCAAAGGAACCGAATTTATATGAAATCTACCAGCAGGGGATGTTTTTGAATCCGCGCCTGGATACGGAGGATGTAGAAATTCTGGGAATCGGATACGGTTATCGAGATGCGATTGACTGCGTAACGAAGATGCTGCAGGATCGGCAGATTCTGTGAAAACGAGGAGGACAGCAGATGCTTTTATGGTTTGTATTAAAAGTCATCGGGCTGATCCTCCTCGTTTTATGCTGCCTTTTTTTCCTTCTGATCGCGCTCATTCTTCTGGTGCCGATTCGTTATGAAGCGGGTGGATTTAAGAGAAACGGGGATCCGCCGGAAATGGAATGCCATGGCGACATTCACTGGCTTTTTCATCTGGTTCAGCTTCATGCGGAAATATCTGAAAATACGAAGCGGGCAGATGTCCGTATTCTATGGCTTCATCCTTTGAACCCGAAGAAAAGAAAAGAAAGCGCTGAAAAAAAGCAGGAGATAAAACGTACGACTGTATCTCATCGCGACGAAAGCGATCCACAGAGTGCACGGATGAGTGCATCGAAGGATGCTGCGCAGAAAAACGAAGCAGAGCGGCAGTGTGCAGGAGAGACTTCCCCTATAACAGAAGCAGCAGCAAAAGATGGCACAGAAAAGCTGGGGGCTAAGCGATCTTCTGCAGAAGCTTCTCGAGAGGCGAAGGCGACTTCGCATAAAATAAAGAAGATTTTTCGTGCAGTTCCTGATAGAATAAAGAAGATCTGCGAAAAAGGAAGTGCGTTTCGTGCACTTCTCACAGACGAAGAAAACCAGGAGGCGATCCGACTCATTGTGTCACGTGCCGGGTACCTTCTTCATCATCTGGGCTTTCGAAAGCTGAAGGGCGAGCTGACTGCAGGCTTCGATGATCCGGCGATGATGGGGCGGATCATGGGGGTGGCCAGCCTGTTTTATCCCCTGTTTTCAGACTCCTTTTCAATCACACCGGTCTTTGATCACAGCGTATGTGAAGGCTGGTTTCAGCTGAAGGGGCACATTCGCCTGATTCATATCGTGCTCGTGCTGCTGCAGCTGCTTTTAAATAAGAAAATTCGTCATGCTGTTTTCCAATATAGATAGGAGACCTTCAATGAGTGAAACGACAAATGTAAAAGAAATATTAGATACCATGTTTAAAGGCATGGATGCCTTTGTGAACTCGAAAACCGTGGTTGGAGAGCCTGTGCATGTTGGTGATGCTACGCTGATCCCGCTTATTGAAGTCAGCTGCGGTATGGGCGCAGGCGGCTATGGAAAGACGAAGGACGCAAAGAATGGGGATGGCGGTGCAGGTGCGCTGAGCTCGAAGATTACACCGACGGCCATTCTGGTTCTTCAGAATGGAAATACGAAGCTTGTCAATATCAAGAACCAGGATGCAGTCACGAAGCTTCTGGATATGCTTCCGGAGACCATTGATAAAATAACAGGTGGAAACCGTATTTCGAGAACGGCACAGGAAGCTGCAGACGGGATGGCGGAAGAAGCTCAGTCAGAAACCGTGGTAGAGGATGCAGAAACGCTGTAATGCTGCAATTCTGACGTTTGCCTTCACTTCTGGGCAGATTATTTCAGAAAAAATAAGAAAAGTGCTTGCATTACAAATGGAGATTTGCTATTATAGGCAAGTCGCGAATTCAGGGACATGATTGTGTCTCAATTCGATTAATTTGAAAGGGAGGTGCAACCATGGCAAAGTGCGCAATTTGTGAGAAGGCAGTTCACTTCGGAAATCAGGTAAGCCATTCACATAGAAGATCAAACAAGATCTGGAAGGCTAACGTTAAGTCTGTTAGAGTAAAGGTAAATGGTGGTACAAAGAAGATGTATGTATGTACTTCCTGCTTAAGATCCGGTAAGGTTGAGCGTGCATTCGGTACAGCCAAGGCTTCAGAGGCAGTAGCTGCAACAGAGAACGCTTAATTTTGAGATCGTTTGATTGAAAGATTATTGGGCATTACGATCGATTCGTAATGCCCTTTTTTCTGTTTTAAGCGATGGATAGATATGGTATAATCCCTGTGACTATATGGAAATAGATATCCTTATTCTGGAGGTACGATATGATTGGAACGATTGCATCCAAAATGGGTGAAATTCAGATAACGCCTGACGTGATTGCTGCCTATGCAGGCATGACAGCGGTTGAGTGCTTCGGGATTGTAGGCATGGCGAAGGTTTCTGTACAGCAGGGACTGGTAAAGCTTCTGAAGCGGGAAAGCCAGGCAAAGGGAATCCTTGTAACGATGGAGGAGGACGGTATTTCTCTGGACTTCCATGTCATTGTTGCGTATGGCGTCAGCATCCAGGCTGTAGCTGAAAACCTGATCGAGAACGTTCGCTATAAGGTGGAGGAATATACGGGTATAAAGGTAAAAGACGTGAATATTTATGTTGAGGGTGTTCGCGTCATTGACTAAGTACTGTTTTAAAGGAGGAATTACCTGTGGGTAATCAGTTAGATGCTTTGCAGCTGAAGAATGCATTTCTTGCGGGCGCAAATAATTTAAATGCGAAAAAGGAATGGATCAATGAGCTGAATGTGTTCCCGGTACCAGATGGTGACACGGGCACGAACATGACCATGACCATCATGTCCGCTGCACGCGAGGTTGCCGCCATTGAAGCGCCTACGCTTGAAAATGTGGCCAAGGCCATGGCCAGTGGATCTCTTCGTGGGGCACGTGGAAATTCCGGCGTCATTCTCAGTCAGCTGATTCGTGGCTTTACGAAGGAAATCCGGGAGCATGCGGACGAAAAGAACGTGGACAGTCTCGTGATGGCACGGGCATTCAGCCGTGCAGTAGAAACAGCCTATAAGGCTGTGATGAAGCCGAAGGAGGGCACGATTCTTACGGTTGCCAAGGGAATGGCTGATCGTATTACGGAGCTTTCTGTAACGGAAGAGGATCTTCTGACCATGCTGGATAAGGTTGTTCAGTATGGCGACGAGGTCCTTGCAAAAACACCAGAGATGCTGCCGGTTCTGAAGGAAGCCGGGGTCGTTGACTCGGGTGGACAGGGACTGATGACCGTGGTGAAGGGTGCACTGGCTTCGCTGAAGGGCGAAGAGGTGGTACTCGATGTTGAAACGGACGAGAAGAGTGGGGCTACGGCACCAGAGACGGGACGGAAATCGCGTGGTGAAATTTCTACGGCAGATATCAAGTTTGGCTACTGCACGGAATTTATGATCAATGGTGACCATGAGTTTACGGATGAAGAGGTGGATGGTCTTCGCGACTGGCTGAATGGCGTCGGCGATTCCATCGTCTGCTTCTCGGATGAAAATATCATTAAGGTTCATGTTCATACAAATCATCCGGGCAATGCGTTCGAAAAGGGACTCAGCATGGGCTACCTTTCGAAAATGAAGGTAGACAACATGCGCCTCGAGCATCATGAGGTTCTGATTGAGGATGCCTCACGAATTGCCGAAGAAGAAAAGAAGGCGCATGGAGCTGCTCAGAAAGATGCTGAGAAGCCGGCGGAGCCGCCGAAGGAGTATGGCTTCATTTCTGTATCTGCAGGTGAAGGACTTACGGAAATTTTCCGTGGGATCGGCGTTGACTATGTCATTGAGGGCGGGCAGACGATGAATCCTTCGACAGAGGATATTCTGAATGCCTGCGAACGGGTCAATGCGAAGACGATCTTTGTACTCCCGAATAATAAGAATATTATTCTTGCTGCCAACCAGGCAAAGGATATTCTCGAGGATAAAACCCTCATTGTGGTTCCGACCAGAACGATTCCTCAGGGAATTACGGCAATGATCAGCTTCGGTCCGGATATGAGCCCAGAGGAAAATCTGGAGGCCATGACGGATGCGGCACAGTGCGTGCGTACGGGAGAAATTACCTATGCCGTTCGAAATACAACCATTGATGGACACGCCATCGAAAAGGATGATATCATGGCGCTGGGAGATGATGGACTGCTTGCGGTGTCAAAGGATAAGAACGAGGCGGTTGAAGAAGCCATTGGGCATATGGTGAATGATGCCTCTGAGATCATCACCCTGTACTATGGACAGGATATTTCTGAGCAGGAGGCAGAGGCACTTGCATCTCGGATTCGAAAGTCGTATCCGGATGTAGAGACAGAACTGCAGTATGGTGGACAGCCAATCTACTATTATTTCCTGTCGGTTGAATAAAAAAAGCTTAGATGAAGCCCCTGAGCATGCTCAGGAGCTTCATTTTTTAAAGAAGAAACCGATGGACGGATGCTGCGGAGAAGTGGCTTCCACATCTGCAGGGTGAGATGCACGCTTATGTGACGGGAGGAGTTATGCAATTAAGCGAACTGAAGGGAATCGGTCCGAAAACGGAAAAGCTGTTTCAGAAGCTGGGCCTTCATAGCGCAGAGGAGCTGATCGAATACTACCCGCATACCTATCTGCAGTATCCGGAGATTGAGGTCATTGGTCACCTTCAGCCGGGAGAGCTTCAGGCTGTAAAGGGCGTACTGGAAAAAGACGCTGCCGTCGTTCGTCTGCATGGTCTTGTCATGACCACAGCCTGTCTTCGAGATCTCTCCGGAAAGCTTCGACTCACATGGTTTCATTCCCCCTTTTTGAAAGGCACATTGCGCGCCGGTACGGTACTGGTGTTTCTTGGAAAGGTCACCGAATTTAAGGGGCAGAAGGCCATGCAGCAGCCGCGTATTTTTTCTCCGGAAGCGTATCAGGAAAAGAGCGGGACACTGGAGCCGGTCTATGGGCAGACAAAGGGGCTCTCGAATACGACCATAATGAAGGCGATTCGGCAGGCATTTCTTCATGTTTCACCACGTCCGGATTATGTACCGGATGAGATTCGGTCGAAGCGAAAGCTGATGGACATGAAAACGGCTGCGTATGCCATGCATTTCCCGGATTCACTGGAGCATTTTGAAGCGGCGAGGAAACGCCTTGCGTATAATGAATTATTTCTGTTTTCTCTCGCACTTTCGCAGAAGAAGGAGCATCAGGAGGCGGCCCGCTCTTGTTATCCGATCTCAGAGCATGGAGAAATACAGAAGATCGTGGAGCAGCTGCCTTTTCAGCTGACAGAGGGCCAGCGTTCGGCTCTATGCGACATACAGGCGGATCTTGCTTCTGGCTTTGTAATGAATCGCCTGATTCAGGGCGATGTGGGATCGGGAAAGACCATAGTGGCTTTTCTCGCCATGCTGGCCGTATCGCTCAGCGGTTATCAGGCAGCGCTGATGGCACCGACGGAAATTCTGGCAGAGCAGCACTACAGGAAGCTCGTGGCATTGATCGAAGAGCATGCGCTGCCTCTTCGGACGGTGCTCCTGACCGGCGCATGCTCCGCAAAGGAGAGGCGGCGGCTCTACGAACAGATCGAGCGACACGAGGCGGATCTCATCATTGGCACACACGCGCTCTTTCAGGAAGGGGTGCAGTATGACCACCTGGCGCTCGTGATTACGGATGAACAGCACCGTTTCGGCGTTCGGCAGCGTGAGGAGCTTTCTCAGAAGGGGGAACAGCCACATATGCTGGTCATGTCTGCAACGCCGATTCCACGTACCCTTGCGATGCTTCTGTATGCGGACATGCAGGTGAGCGTGATACGGGAGCGTCCGGCCAATCGTGTACCAATTAAAAATGCACTGGTGGATGTGAACTACCGGAAGAATGCGTATAAATTCATATGTGAAGAAATTCGAAAGGGGCGGCAGGCCTACATCATTTGCCCTATGGTGGAGCCAAATGATCTGCTGGATCTGGAGAATGTATCGGATTATGTGCAAAAGATGCGGAAAATTTTCCCAAAAGAAGTGAAGATTGGCATGCTCCATGGTAAGATGAAGCCGAAGGAAAAGGAAGACATCATGGCGTCCTTTTTGCACCATGAAATCGACCTTCTCGTCTCCACCACCGTTGTCGAGGTGGGGGTGGATGTTCCGAATGCTACGGTTATGATGATTGAAAATGCGGAGCGCTTCGGGCTTGCACAGCTTCATCAGCTTCGAGGGCGTGTCGGTCGATCCGAGCATCCGAGCTTCTGCGTTTTCGTGGACACGCAGAATTCGGAAAAATCGAAACAGCGTCTGCAGATTCTCAAGTCCTCAAATGATGGCTTTTTTATTGCAGAGCAGGATCTGAAGCTGCGAGGACCCGGCGATCTGTTCGGTCTTCGACAGTCGGGTGCCCTGGATTTTCGCATTGCAGACATCTATGAAGACGGAGAGCTCCTTCAGGCGGCTTCGCAGGATGCGGTATACGTCATGCAAACCGATCCCGCGCTTGCACGTCCGGAAAATAGAGAATTAAAGCAGCGGATGCAGCATTTTCTGGAAAGAAGCTGCATTCTATAAAGAAAGAGAGTACATATGAGAGTAATTGCAGGAAGCGCACGAAGTCTACAGCTGAAAACCGTGGATTCGATGGATACGCGTCCAACCCAGGACCGAATCAAGGAAACCCTGTTCAATATTTTGCAGTTTGAGGTACAGGGAATCGATTTTCTGGATCTATTTGCCGGCTCTGGAGGCATTGGCATAGAAGCACTTTCACGTGGCGCACGGCGTGCTGTTTTTGTCGACAGTGCACCGAAGTCGGTCCGTTGTATACAGGAAAATCTCGAGCACTGCAGGTTCACGGAGAACAGTATGGTCGTAGCGTCGGATTACCTGTCTGCTTTAAATCGCCTCCGCGGCTTAGACTATCACTTCGGCATCGTATTTATGGATCCGCCCTATAATCATGGCTTCGAGCGAAAGGCGATGCAGCTTCTGCATGAGATGGACTATATTGACGAGCATACGCTTTTTATCATTGAAGCGGATCTTGAGGATGATTTTGCGCAGGAAATCGAGGATTTCGGCTATACACTGGTCCGCGAGAAAATGTATAAAACGAACAAGCATGTATTTTTCCGTAAGAAGCTTTCATAGCCGGCGTTCTATGGACGGAGAATGCAGCGCAGCAGATTTTAGAAAGAGACATATATGAAAATAGGCATCTATCCTGGATCCTTTGATCCTGTCACATTCGGACATCTGGACATCATTGAACGAGGAGCCCGGATTGTGGACCGACTGATTGTGGGTGTGCTCACAAACAACGCGAAAACGCCGTTGTTTTCAAGTGAAGAACGTGTTAGAATGATTAATAATTTGACGAAACATCTCGGCAATGTCGAGGCGAAGGCCTTCGACGGCCTTAC
>ERZ808246.923-NODE-923-length-22765-cov-10.296345_pt1 | contig 22765 bp, 19 predicted proteins | sample MGYA00521083_ERZ808246 | MGnify/ENA primary metagenome ERZ808246 (study PRJEB31516, sample SAMN03275577) | gut metagenome | biome: mammalia-associated habitat; material: feces | host: Papio cynocephalus | place: Kenya | collected 2012-07-07 ... | reverse complement strand
CGCTGGTTTCTGCCTCACGGCATAGCCGTTCGGCGTCGCCTACGGACAGCCCACTGGGCTGTCCGCTTGACGGCTCCGCGGTCCGCTCAAGTGATTATGCGTGTCGGCCGCACCGCCCGGGCCTTGTGACGTACCCGCGTACGCCACGGTTCCGGGTCGTGCGGTCACACGCCTGCAATCGCTTCTCATTCGCTCGCCTCGTGGCGTGCGACCTATAAAAAACTGTGCTCAATACGGCAAAGGGGAACAGCCTTCGTGGTTGTTCCCCCTTGTCGTATCTGCCGGTCTGTTGGAGCCTTTGCATCATTTACGCAAGGCCCCGGATATAGCAAAGCCGCGCACCGATCATACGATGCGCGGTTTTGCACAGGATTCAAAAACCGAATCAGGCGGCTTCTGCAGCGGTCTCGGCCTCGCCGGCCTCCGCAGGTGCCTCTTCGGCCTTGTCAAGACCAAGATCCACCGGAGAGGAGCTGTTCTCCCACGGTTCCTCCCACGGGTCATAGTCGGGGTTCTGCTGCTTGTACACATACAGACCCACGACACCGGCGAGCAGTGCGCCGAACAGAATCGCAAAGAACTTCCAACCGTTCGAAGAATTCTTCTCCATGACGGCTCCTTTCCGGGGTTGCTTGTTGGCATGCCCATTCAAACCAACTCTGTTCACTATGATAAAACGAATTTTGTAACGATTGGGTGGAGTGTATCGCCGTTGCGCCGAATGGGGCGGATTCTTGGGCAAAGCGACCGATAGCATGAATGCATGAATTTCAAGATTCCCAGCAAAAGGGAGATCCGGCATGCCTGGGCGGCCGGCGAACCGGTGATCACCATATCGATCATCGTGGCATGCGCGGCCGTGTGGGTGGTGGAGATCATCACCCGCTACCTCATGCCCACGGTGTTCTCCGCGATCGTGAACTGGGGCATGCTGGCCCCCGTGCTCATGGTGCGCCATCCGTGGACGTGGCTGACCTCCATGTTCCTGCACGCGCCGAGCGTGCTGCACATCCTGTTCAATATGCTGGCGCTCTGGTCGGTCGGGCCGATGCTGGAACGCCTGCTCGGGCATTGGCGCTTCCTGGCGTTCTACCTCATCTGCGGTTTCGGCGGCGCCGCCGGGATGATGGTGTGGGCCCGTCTGACCGGTGACTGGGGAATCGCCGCGTACGGTGCCTCGGGAGCTCTGTTCGGCCTGTTCGCGGCGATGCTGGTGGTGTTCCGGCGCGTGGGTGCGGATATCCGTTCGATGCTGGTGTGGATGGCGGTGAACTTCGCCATGCCGTTCGTGATGGGCGGCATCGCCTGGCAGGCGCATGTGGGCGGGTTCATCACCGGCGGCGTGCTGACCGCGCTGCTGACGGCGGCCGTTCCCGGGACGCGCGGCCGTTCGCTGACCTGGCGTATGGCCGTGTTCGGCGGCGCGACCGTGGCGGTTCTGGTGGCCGTGGTGCTGCTGTGCGCGCCGCGGCTGCTGTGAGCGATCCCGCTGTGCGCTCAGCCTGAAACCACCTGAAATCGTCCGAAATAGGCCCGGCCCGGTTGTCGGCGCAAGAATCACCTCTCCGTAATTACACACATGTAGTTTTCCACAAGTGTGGAAAAGATTGTGGATAACCTGTGGGTAACTTGTGGGTAAGTGTGGTTTGAGTGTGGGTAACCGTGGTGCGGATAGTGGATAAGTAGTGCACAAACGGTGGATAACCTGTGGATAACTCGGTGTGCAAATACGAAAAAGGCCTGAAACGCAACGTTTCAGGCCTTTGTGGATAATGTGGATAACGATTATCCGAACGTCAACGCCACCACATCGTCATCAGGAAGCCGATCATGATGATGACGAAGCCGACGACCAGGTTCCACACGCCGATGGCGGGAATCGGGAACTTGCCGGTCAGGTAGTAGGCAACGACCCAGATCAGACCGATCACCATCAGCAAGCAGAACAGCGGGACGAACCAACGCGGGTTCGACTTGGTTCCCTTGATGGACTCCTCGACACGCTTCGTGCTCTCCGCCTGGCGCGCCATCATGCGCTGCATCTGCGGGGTCATCATGTTCTTATCGGCAGTGGCGTTCAGCACGGCCTCGACCTGGTCCATATCAACACCGTAGTTGTCTTCGGCGGCCGTGTCCTCTTCGCTCTCGGCAGCGCTGTCGGTGCGATCGGTCTGGTCGGTTGCGGACTGCAGGTCCTTCTGCTCCTCCGCACCGTTTGCTTGCAGTTCTTCGTCAGCCATCAGTATTGTCTCCATTCAAGTAGGCTAGAAGTTATCATAGTGGCTACACTCGAAAGCAGCGAATACGGTTTGCCACGCATCTCAAAAGATGTATACGGTTGCATTCCCGATTGCCATCGAAAGGTCGTGTATGAGCAGGCACAGCACTAAACATGGTGTCAGACGCTCCATGGTAGGCAGCGTCGCGGTGCTGGTCGTCGTGGCGATCACCGGCTATCTTTTCGTCACCAACCTTCGCGTGAACCGCACCTCCACCGTCTCCTCCGACACGGCGGGACTGGTCGAGCAACGCGTGAAACAGGTCAACACCCTGCAAAAGGAAGTGAACACGCTCAGCAACGACGTGAACACCATGACCAAACTGTCGACCGACGACAACGAGCCCAACAACAAGGACGACGGCGGCGACGCCAGCACCGTGATGCCGGCCGTGGAAGGCCCCGGCGTGACCGTCACGCTCGACGACTCCCCGATGTGGAAACAGGCCGTGGACTCCTCCGGATCGTCGGCCGACATCGACAAATACGTGATCCACCAGCAGGACATCGAAGCCGTGATCAACGCCCTCTGGGAAGGCGGCGCCGAATACATGCAGGTGATGGACCAGCGGGTGCTGTTCAACTCGGCGGTCATGTGCTCGGGCAACGTCATCTCGCTGCACGGCAAGAAATACTCGCCGCCGTTCACCATCTCCGCCATCGGCAATCCGGACGATCTGGCCCAAGCCCTGGACGACTCGCCTACCATTAGGATCTACAAGCAGTACGTGAGCGCCTTCGGACTCGGCTGGAAGGTGGATCGGAAGAAGAACCTGCACTTCGACCAGTGCGCGAAACTGCTGCAGCCGCTGAAATACGCGAAGGCGGCCGGCGACAGCCAGGAATCGGAACAAACGGACGCCGGCACGGCAAAGGGAGACGACGACCAGTGAAGCATGGAGCACAGCCCCGATCGCAGAGCCAAACCGGCGGCTTCCTACGCCAGCTCATGGGCATAGTCGCTGAAATACTCATCACCCTGGCCGTGGTATGCGCCCTGTACATCGCATGGCAGATGTGGTGGACCGGCGTGCAGGCGGAACGCGTGCAGGCACAGACCCGCGAACAGACCAGCTGGTCCGACCCGGCCTCGGCGGCCAACGCGAAAATCGCCCAACCGCAGCAAGGCGATGCGCCGGTGCAGCCGGAAAGCGCCAACTACGGCGACCTGGTGGCGCAGATCTACATCCCGCGCTTCGGGCAGAACTGGGAACGCAACATCGTGGAGGGCACCGACGCCGCGCAATTGGCCCGGCACGGCCTGGGCCACTACCCGGACACGCAGATGCCGGGGCAGGTGGGCAACTTCGCCGTGGCAGGCCACCGCAACGGCTATGGCCAGCCCTTGGGAGACGTGGACAAGCTCCAGAAGGGCGATCCGATCGTCGTGCGCTCGCAGGACTACTGGTACGTGTACACGTACACCAAACACAAGATCGTGTCGCCCAAAGACACCGACGTCATCGCCGCGAACCCAGACAACCCGGGAGCCACCGCGACCAAACGCATGATCACCCTGACCACATGCGAACCGAAATACAGCACGCCGACCAGCCGCTGGATCGTATGGGGCGAACTGAAATACTGGGCGAAAGTCGCCGACGGCATGCCACAGGAACTCGCCTCCACCGGCAACGACGGCAAAGTGAAATTCGCGGCCAACTCGACCTCCTACCTGTCCCCGGCCGCCAAAATGGGCTCCCTCGCGCCCTACGTGCGCGGCGCGCTGATCGCCTGGCTCATCTTCTTCATCGCCGCCGCAGCGGCCTGGCGATGGCCCGCGATGCGCGCGATCAGACTGGGCGAACGCCCACGACCGGACGCAAGCATCTACGGCACGCTGATGCGGCTGCAACCGGGCGTGCTGCCGATCAGGATCCTGCTGACGGCGCTGCTGCTGTTCGCCGCCGCCGCGTCCCTGTTCGAATGGGGATTCCCCTGGGCCGCGTCCCACATACCCATCATGCAGCAGATGAGCAACTACGTCGCACTGAACTAGCCGGCACCACGCCTCGTCACGCCACGGTACGGCATACAGCACCACGGCATACAGCATCACAGCTTTTCCAAAGGAGACACCATGACCGATTCCGCCCACATCCTCGTCATCGACAACTACGATTCCTTCGTCTACACCATCGTCGGCTACCTCAAGACGCTCGGCGCCACCGTAGACGTGGTACGCAACGACGCCATCGACCCCAGCGACGAAACCGTGACCGACGGCTACGACGGCGTGCTGATCAGCCCCGGACCGGGAGCCCCCGCCGAATCCGGCGCCAGCGAAGACATGATCCGCCTGTGCGCCAAGCAGAACAAGCCGATGTTCGGCGTCTGCCTGGGCCTGCAGGCGCTCGCGGAGGTGTACGGCTGCACCGTGGACCACGCGCCGACCATCATGCACGGCAAGACCAGCCCCGTGGAGCATGTGGACGACGAGATCTTCGCGGGGATCGCGAACCCGATGACCGCCACGCGCTACCATTCGCTGGCCGTGGAGCCGGATTCCGTGCCGGATTCGCTGGAAGTGACCGCATGGACGCAAGGCGACCACATCGTGCAGGGCATCCGTGTGAAGGGCAAGCCGATGTACGCCGTGCAGTTCCATCCCGAATCGGTGATGACCGAAGGCGGCTACCGTCTGCTGGCGAACTGGCTGGCCGTGTGCGGGCAGACCACGGCGGTGGCCAACGCGGCGGGGCTCAAGCCGCGCGTCAACAAGTGATCGTGGCTCTGTGTGACCGTGGTCCTGTGATTGCGGCTTGATCGCGGGGCGTAAAGGGGTCGTACGCGGGCGTTATGGCGTCATGCGATAGAAACGACGAAGACCGTCCATTCCACGCGGGAATGGACGGTCTTCGTCGTTTATCGGCATTGCCGGCTGCGGTGTGATCGCCACACTCCGGATCGCCTTCGGTCTCAGCCGTTGGAACCGGTGTTGCCGTTCGTAGCGCCTTGGTTCGTGTTGCCGCCGGTGTTGGTGCTGCTGCTCGCCTTGGTGGTCAGGGTGATGGTGGCGCCCTTGTCCGCCTCGCCACTGGCGGGATTCTGGCTCGTCACCTCGTCATCCGTGCCGGTGGACCCCTGCTGCTTCACCGTGAAGCCCAACGACTCCAGCACCTGCTTGGCGGTGGAGAACGACTGGCCCGTCACGTCGGGCACCGTGACCTTCGGCGTGGGCTCCTTGCCTTTGGACACGGTGATGGTGATCGTGGAACGCTGCGCCACGGACGTGCCGGAATCGGGGTTCACGCTGACGACCATGCCCTCGGCCACCGAATCGGAATACGTCTCCTCGGTGACGATGCTGAACTGCAGATCCTGCAGGGCCTTCATGACGGCATCCTTGGTCTGACCCGCCAGCCCGTCGGGAACCTTGGTCATGCCGGACGAGACGAACATCATGATCGACGTGCCCTTGGGCTGCGACGTGCCGGCCGCCGGGTCGGTACGGGTCACCCTGTCCTTGTCCACCGTGGCGCTGTCCTCGGAATTCACGCTGGTCTGCACCTTGAAACCGGCCGATTCCAGCCGGTTGCGCGCCTCGCTCTGGCTCATGCCCTTCACGTCGGGGATCTGGGCGTTCTGCGGCCCGGCGGAGAACCACACCTTGATGGTGGAACCCTTCTTGGCCTTCGCGCCGCCGGCAGGATCCTGCTTGGTGAACGTGCCTGCGGGCTCGGTGGAATCGTTGTCCGTCATGGCCTTGAACTCGAAGCCGGCCGCTTCGACGGCGGCCTCCGCACGATCCTTGGTCATGGATGAGGTGATGGTCGGCACCGTGGCCATCTGCGTCGAGCTCGACTTATGCGAACCGAACGCGAACCAGATGCCGGCGATCGCGCACAGCAGCACGATCACGCCGATGACCGAACCGATGATGATCTGCTTCTTGCGCTTGTTCCTGGCCTCCTGCGCGCGCTGCGCGGCACGGGTCTGCGCCAGCGTGTTCGAAGACTTGACCTGCTGGAACTGGCCGGTCACCGGGTTGAACGCCTGCGTGGCCGTGCCCGCCTCGTTCTGGTTCATGGCGACGGTGGCGGCATCCTGTTCGGCCTGCTTGCGCGCCTTCATGTTGGTCAGGTCGGTAAGCGGGTTGAACGCGGCCGCGACCGGTTCGCCGCCGTTCATGAAGGTGAGGATGTCCTGCTTGAACTCGGTGGCCGTGGCATACCGGTTCTGGCGATCCTTGGCCATGGCCTTGGCGCAGATGGAATCCCACATCTTCGGCAGTCCCGGCACCACCGCGGAAGGCGGGGTGGCCACTTCGGACACATGCTGGTAGGCGATGGCCACGGCGGAGTCGCCGGTGAACGGCGGCTTGCCGGTCAGCATCTCGTACAGCACGCAGCCGGCGGAATACAGGTCGGAACGCATGTCCACGGTCTCGCCGCGCGCCTGTTCGGGGGAGAGGTACTGCGCGGTGCCCACCACGCCCTGCGACTGGGTCATGGTGGCGACGGAATCGTCCAGCGCACGGGCGATGCCGAAATCCATCACCTTCACGGCACCCTGATCGGAGATCATGATGTTCGCCGGCTTGATGTCGCGGTGGATCACGCCCATACGGTGCGAATACTCCAACGCGCTGAGCATGCCCAGCATCACCTGCGCGGCGTCGCGCTGGGACAGCGGGCCGTTCACGCGGATGATGTCGCGCAGGGTCTGGCCCTTCACATACTCCATCACCAGGTACGGCAGACGCTCGGACTGGCCGTTCTCGTCGGTGACCATCTCCTCGCCGGAATCGTAGATGTTCACGATGTTCGGATTGTTCATCTGGGCGACGGAATGCGCCTCGCGGCGGAAGCGCGTGAGGAAGATCTCGTCGTTCGCCAGATCGGCGCGCATAATCTTGATGGCGATCGTGCGGCCGAGACGGGTGTCAAGGCCGACATGCACTTCGGCCATGCCGCCGCGCCCGATGAGCTGGCCAATCTGGTAACGACCATTGGCCAGAGAAGAGGGCATGTTCATTGCTGCTCCTTCCAAAGATTATGCGTAGTGGAAGCGGGTGTGATGATGGACGGCAGATGCGGCGTGCTGGAGATCCGGCGCGGCATACGCCCCGAGACGATGGTCGCCTCGTTGAGTTCGGTCTGCTGGTCGAGCAGCCGACGTTCGATGCGGGCCAGGGTGCGGGAGACCACCAGCGCGTCGGCGGGGCGGTCGCGCGGATCCTTGGCGAGCATCGACATGATGAATTCACGAAGCTGGAAATCCACGGAATCCGGCAGCGGCGGAACGGTGTCGTTGACATGCGCCGCGGCGATGTCGACGGGCGTGGCGCCGGTGAACGGACGATGCCCGGAAATCCCCTCGTAGGCGACGACGCCCAGCGAGTAGATGTCGGACTGCGGCGTCGCCTGCTCGCCCTGCGCCTGCTCCGGGGAGATGTACTGGGCGGTGCCGACCACCATGCCGTCCTGGGTGATCTGCTCCTGATTGGTGGAATAGCTCACTCCGAAATCCGTGATCTTGACGTCGCCGTTGCTGCCGACCATGATGTTCGCCGGCTTGACGTCGCGATGCACGACGCCGTGGCTGTGCGCCACGAACAGTCCGCGTGCCGTCTGGATGAGGATCGGCAGCAGCTGCAGCGGATCCAAACCGCCCGGATGGTCGTGGTACAGGTCGGCCAGCGACTTCGACGGCACGTATTCCATGATCAGGAACCCGATGCCGTCATGCTCGTAGTATTCGAACAGCGCGGCGATGTTCGGATGCGCCAGATTGGCCGAGTTATGCGCTTCCGCGCGCAGACGGCGCAGCTTGGCCTCGGCGTTGGTGATGTCGGAGCGCAGCGCCTTGATGGCCACGGGGCGGTTGAGCTGGATATCCCAGCCCTTCCACACCTCGCCCATGCCGCCCTGCGCGAGTCTTGCATCGAGACGGTACCGGCCGTGAATGAGTCGTCCTTGAACGAGTTTCATTGCTGTGTCGCCTCCTGAATCATTGCGCGGAAAATCGGGCCCGCGGCTTCGACGCCGTACCCGGTGGTGTTGTGCACCACCACGGCGACGGCGATCTTCGGATCGTCCGCGGGGGCGAATCCCATCACCCAGCCGTCGATGGCGTTGTTCGAGACGCCGATCTGCGCGGTGCCGGTCTTCGCTGCCACGCTCACGCCGCTGGGGGCCAACGACGGCGAATCCTTGGTGACCACCGATTTCATCATGGTGGTGAGCTTGCTTGCGGTGTCGGAGCTGAACGCGTTGCTCATCACCGAGGCCTTGGTCTCGCTGAGCACGGACAGGTCGCTGGCGCGCACGCGGTCGACCAGCGTGGGGTGCATGAGCTTGCCGCCGTTGGCGATGGCCGAGGCGATCATCACGTTCTGCAGCGGCGTCTCGGTCACGTCGCCCTGACCGATGGACGCCAGCGCGAGCTTGTCGTCGGTCAGCGAGGAAGGGAACACCGAGGCGGTGGCCTTCATCGGGCTGCCGGTGGACGTGGTGCCGTCGATGATGATCGAGCTGCCGAAGCCGAGCTTGGTGGCCTGCTTGGCGATCGCGTCCTGGCCGAGGCTGACGCCCAGCTGGGCGAACGCCGTGTTGGAGGAGTAGGCGAGGGCGTCTTCCAGGCTGATCTTGCCGTTGGTGCCGTTGGCCTGCCATTCCACGTTGGTCAGCTGCGTGACGGTGCCCGGCAGCGTGTAGCTGGCTCCGGCCGGGATCTGCGTGCTCGTGTCGTACTTGCCGCTTTCCAGCGCCGCCGCGGCCACCACGGTCTTGAACGTCGATCCGGGCGGGAACAGCTGGCTGGTCACGTTGTTCACCATCGGGCTGGACGCGGATTGGGTCAGCCTGGCGTAGTTCTCGTTCAGCGTCTTGTTGTTGTGCGACGTCAGCTCGTTCGGGTCGTAGCTCGGTGTGGACACCATGGCCAGGATGCGGCCGGTCTTGACCTCCATGGCCACGGCCGCGCCGGACTGCGATCCCAGGGCCTGGTAGGCCGCGTTCTGCAGTTTCGGGTCGATGGACGTCTCGATGGTGGCGCCCTTGGCCTCCGAACCGGACATCACGGACTTGATGCGCTGCCAGAACAGCGAATCGGATTCGCCGGACAGCAGCGAGTTGCGCGACGCCTCGATGCCGCGGTCGGCGCGCTGGCTGATGGAGAAGTAGCCGGTCACCGGCGCATACAGCATGCCGTTGGGGTAGGAACGCTGGAACTTGAACGCGTCGTTCGTCGCCTCGGACTTGGCCATGATCGTGCCGTCGGAAGCGAGGATGAACCCGCGCTGGGTGCCGTACTCGTGGTACAGCGCGCGCACGTTGCGCGGATCGGAATTCAATTCGTTGGCGCGGATCGCGGTGATGATCGACGAGGAAAGCCCCAGAACGGTGAACAGCACGATTACCGCGACGAACAATTGGCGCAGCATCTTGTTCATGATTGAGCACCTCCCCTTGCCCTACGAGAGGTTTTGGACGCGCGTTCGGCTTCCCGTTCCTTCAATTCGCGGTCGCGCAGCGCGGCAAGCGCCTCATGCTGGAACGTTTCGGACAACGTCTCGGGGGCGGGCTTGTTCGCGGCGTTGGAAATGATAATCAGCAGTGTCGCCAACAGGTAGTTGGCGACCATGGACGAGCCGCCGGCCGCCATATACGGCAGGGTGAGACCCGTCAGCGGGATCACCAGCGTGATGCCGCCGACCACGGTGAACACCTGGAACGCCATGGTGAACACCAGCCCGGAGGCGAGCAGCTTGCCGAAGCCGTCCTTGACCTTCATGGCGGTGATGAAGCCGGAGGCGATGATGATGATATACAGCAGCAGGATGCCGAAGCAGCTCACCAGGCCGAACTCCTCGCCCAACGAGGCGTAGATGTAGTCGGAATTCGCGAACGGCGTGAGATACGGGTGCCCCTGGCCCAGGCCGGTGCCGAACAGGCCTCCGGAAGCCAGGCCGAACAGACCGGTGACGATCTGGTAGGAGCCGCCGACCGCACGGTTGTACAGGGTGTCGTCGAACGGATGCAGCCACGCCTCGACACGTGCGCCCACATGACTGAACAGCGACGACGCCGCGACCGCGCCGGCCGCGAACGCGACGCCGCCGATCACGATCCAGCTTGCACGCCCCGTCGCCACGTACAGCATCGAGACGAACATGGCGAAGAACATCAGCGACGTGCCCAGATCATGCTGCAGCACGAGCACGCCCATCGAGGCGATCCACACGATGATGATCGGGCCGAGATCGCGGATACGCGGCAGCTGCAGGCCCAGAACCTTCCTGCCGCCCACGGCCAGCTGGTCGCGATGGTCGAACAGGTACGCCGCGAAGAAGAACGCGAGGAACAGTTTGGCGAATTCGCCCGGCTGCAGCGAGCCGAGACCCGGGATGCGGATCCAGATGCGCGCGCCGTTGATGTTCTGGCCGATGCCGGGGATCATGGGGGAGAGCAGCAGCACCAGGCCGACCACCATGCTCACATAGGAGAATCTGCGCAGAATACGGTAGTCGCGCATCGCCACGATGAGGATTGAACACAGGACGATCGCAAGGCATACGAACATGAGCTGGCGTATGGCGACCTCGGTCTTATGCGCGTAGTCGATGCGGGCGATCATGACCGTTCCCATGCCGGTGAGCAGCAATACGCACGGCTGGACCACCTGGCTGGCGTACGGCAGGAAATGCATCACCAACCCCCAGAACACCAGCGACAGCACGGCGACCAGGCCGAGCATGATCGCGAAGTTCCTGGGCATGGTGCCGGTGGTGCGGGCGAACAGCTGGAAGAACGCCATGCCGCAGATCAGCAGGGAGAACAGCAGCAGCGAAAGTTGACGGAGACGGAGCCTGATCATTGCTTGTCCTCGCTCTGCCCGGAGTCGTTCGAGCTGCCGGAATCGTTGGAATCGGAATCGCTCGATGTGCCGGAGTCCTTGGAACCGGAATCGCTCGATTTGCCGGACTTGGAATCGCCAGAGTCCTTGGAACCCTTGGAATCCGAACTCTTGGAACTGCTCTTGGCGTCGTTCTTCGACGACGTGCCGCCGTTCTCGTCCTTCTGCAGCTTGCGGTTCTCCTCCTGCAGGTACCTGACGTGCGCACGCGCCTCGTCGAGGTTGTTGCGCGTGATGCCCTCCTTGAGCTCGTCACGCCACGTCTGCGGCAGATCGCCGGTGCTCACCGAGGTGCGTTCCACCTCATGGGAGAGCTTGAGCCCGAAGATATTCGTGGGAACGCCTTGGAAAATCGCCACTTTGCCGTCCGCGTCGCCCACATAGTAGCGGGTCTGGCTCCACCGGTAGGCGGCATACCCGGCGCCCGCGCCCGCGAGCAGCAGCGCGATCACGGCGATGAAGGCGATGATATGCACATTGCGTTTATGGTTGTGCGCGGTCTTGCGGTCCTTCGCCTGCTTGACCTCGATGGCCTTGGCCACCTGCGGGTCGTTGGGGTCGGACGACAACGCGCCGTCGGCCTTCTGCACGATGGGGATTTCGCCCGTATCCGGCGTGGACAGCGTGCTTTCCTCCTCGCGCGCCGCCGAGGGATGGGCGAGCTTCGGCTTCTCCACCTCGTCCTTGTCGTGCTTGTGCGCGTCGGACGCCTGCATCAGCGCCGCGGCGCGCTGGGCGGGTGAGCCATCGTCGCGAAGTGCGGGAGCCGCGGCCACCGGCTCGTTGATGATGTCCGCGATAGGCTCGAGGTTCGCGTTCGCCGCACCGCCCACCAGCGGGGTCTGATGCGGCAGGTCGAACGCGTGCACGTCGAGGGCCAGCGTGGCGTCCGCGATCACGGCGGTGACGTTGTCGGTGCTGCCGGCACGCAGGGCCATGCTCACCAGACGCTGCGCGCATTCGGTGAGATTCGACATGGACGTCATGGCGTCCGCGATGGTCGAATTCTCCAGCACGCCGCACAGGCCGTCCGAGCACAGCAGCCAACGGTCGGCCGGGTGCGCCTTGAGCACCGCGATGTCGGGATGCGGGTCGATGTCGAAATCGCCGAGCACGCGCATCACCACGTTGCGCTGCGGATGGTTCTTCGCCTCCTGCTCGGTGATGCGGCCGGTGTTGATCAGATGCTGGACGTAACTGTGGTCCTGGGACACCTGGCACAGCGCGCCGTCGCGCAGCAGATACGCGCGGGAATCGCCGATATGGGCCAGCACCCAGTAGTCGTCCACAAGGGCGACGGCGGTGACCGTCGTGCCCATGCCGGAAAGCTTGCGTTCATGCCGCGCCTTGCCGACGATGGCGTCGTGCGCAGCCATGACGGAGGTCTCCATCATCGAGGCGATCGCGGCGACATCCCTTTCGCGGTCGTCGCGTTCGATATGCGCCAGCGAGCGGATGGCGATGGTCGATGCCGTGTCGCCGCCCGCATGGCCGCCCATGCCGTCGCAGATGGCCACGAGATGTTCGCCGGCGAACGAGGAATCCTGGTTGTTCGCGCGCACCGTGCCCACGTCGGACACGGTGGTGGAATACAGGAACAGCTGGCTCGGGGAGGCGGATGCGCCCTGCTGCAATGGCAGGGTTTGCTGGGGATCGTCAGTCATGCGGGTATCACCTCAGCTCGAAAGTCGTCGCACCGATGCGCACCGGCATACGCGGCGGAAGAATCGTCGGGACGACAAGACGCTGGTCGTTGACGATGGTGCCGTTGGTCGAGCCGAGATCCTCGATGGCCCACTGCCCGGAAGCCGGGTCGCGGTAGACGCGGGCGTGATGCGAGGAAACGAATTCGTCATCCAGGACCACGGTGTTCGAAGCGGAACGCCCCATGGTGATGGCATCGCCGGTCAGCGGGATGGAGGAACCGGCCAGCGGGCCGTCGATGATGACCAGCAGGGTCGGGCTTCCGTCCTGTGCCGTCTGGCGCGGCACGGAAACGCTCGGCTGCTGCGGCTCCGCCACGGCATTGGCCGCGTGGGCGCCGGACGCCTGATGCGCGCGGCGCTTCCTGCGCTGGCGGGAACGGGATGGGCGCGGGCTGAACGATTCGATGTCCTTGCGCAGGGAACGCACGGCAAGCCATGCGAACACCCATAACAGGATCAGAAAACCGTATTTCAGCAGCGCAAACGTAAGTTCAGTCATACTAGGGCCTTGACGCCGGCGGCATCACTCCTGTTCCTGGGACGAAGCCCAGTAGAGGATGCGGGTGCGGCCGATGGTGATGGTGTTGCCATCCAGCAGCGTGGCTGCGGGAACCTGATGGCCTTCGACGTATGTTCCGTTGGTGGATCCCAGATCGCGGGCGATGACGCCGTTGGGCGTGATGTCGATCTCCAGGTGCTTGCGGGAGATGCCCGGGTCGTCGATGACGATGTCGCAGCCGGAGCCACGCCCCAGCACGGTCTTCTCCTTGGTCAGCAGGTACTGGCTGCCGTTGATCTCCAGCAGCGGGCAATCCTGGCTCTGCTCCTCGGTCGTGACCGGCACGGCATTGCCCTGCACGGAGGCTGCGGTGAGCTTGAAGCTTCCCTTGGCGAGATCGAGATCCTCCTCGAAAATCACCACGACAGGACCGACGAATGCGTAATGCTGGCTGCGTGCGTAATTGGTGAGGTTGTCGGCGAGCTCATCGGCGAGCGTCTCGCTGCCCCACTGCTCGATATGGTCGAAATCGGGTGTGCTCAGCTTGAAGCGGTACTCATTCGGGGCGACGGTACGGTCGCGACCCACGGGCATGGCCTCGTTGTCAATCTCACGTTCCAGTGCGCTGGACAGGTCCACAGGTTGCAGGTCTTTGGAGCCGAACTTCGAGAACACTCCATTCACTGCGCCTTCCACGCTTTTCTCAAAACGGTCGAGAACGCTCATAGTCATCCCTTTCTATATCCTTCACCAGTGTACGCAATGGGTGCAACAGGTGCTAATCAATACGTTGAGGAATTGTGATTATTTTCGCCTGTGTCATGGTCTTGGCGGGCTGAAGACGATGATGGCTGGGAAGCGTTGCGGGGAATGTTGCGGGAAGTCGGTGCACTGCGGTGCCTGCGCCGAGAACCATTGGAAAAACAGCCTTTTCAAGCCGGTGCGTCGACGTGATTGAAGCCCCCGGAGGGGCGTGGTGGGTAAGGTGGGAACTATGAATGAGCAAGCGATTGACGAATACCCCCGTTTGAAGGCCCGCACCCTGCGTTTCACCTGCGGGGCCCCGCGTTCCGCACAGGTGATCGGCGACGGTACACGCGCACTGTTCCTGCGCTCGGACGGCCCGGAAGACACCGTGACCAGCCTGTGGATGAGCTGGTTCGACGCCGCAGGCGAGCACCATGAGACGCTGATCGCCGACCCGCGCGTGTTGCTGGGCGCCGGCGCGGACAGCGAGGACGTGCCCGCCGAGGAACGCGCCCGCAGGGAACGTGCGCGCGAAGGCGGTTCCGGCATCGTCGGATATTCGGCCGATGAGGCGGGATCGCGCGCGGTGTTCACCCTGAACGGCCGCCTGTTCCTGGCCGAACTGGATGCGGTGGCCGACGGCGGCAACGCCGCGGTGCGCGAACTGTGCGCGGGAAAGCTGAGCGCCCAGGCCGGCACGGCACCCGTATTGAACCCGCGCATCAGCCCGGACGGCGAACACGTGCTGTACACCACGGGGGAGCGCCTGCAGCTGGTGGGCATCCAGCCGTGGGACGACTCCGAAGCCGGCGAGGCCGACGTCAACGCCACGCTGCTGACCGCCAGCGTCGAAGCGGACGATGACGACGGGATGTCCGATTCGGCCGAATCGGACACCGATGCCGACGACGCGCTCGACGATGGTGCGCTCGATGGCGGCACGCACGAAGTCGCCAACACCTGGAAGGTCGGCCTTGCCGAATTCGTGGCCGGCGAGGAAATGGACCGGTACGACGGCTTCTGGTGGAGCCCCGATTCGCGTGGCATCATCGTCGAATCCTTCGACACCGCGCCCGAACCGATGTGGTACATCAGCGACCCGGCCAACCCGGGCAATCCGGCATCAGGCCGCCGCTACCCGCGCGCACTGACCGCCAACGCCGACGTGCACCTCGACCTGCTGCGACTCGACTTCGACGACCAGGGACGCCATTCCATCGTCGCCTTCCACGAGATCGAATGGGACCACGAGGCATACGAATACGTGGCGCGCGTGGTCTGGCAGAACGGGCATTGCCCGCTGCTGCTCGTGCAGAACAGGCGACAGAACCGCGATCAGGTGCTCGCCGTGGACGACAACGGCGCGACCTACGTGCTGGAAGAGCATGCGAACGACCAGTGGATCGACATCGTCGACGGGCTTCCCGCACTTACCGGCGACGGGCGGCTCGTCTGCGCGCTGAACGACATGGAAGCGAACACCAACCGTCTGACCGTGGACGGCAAGGCCTTCACGCCGGTCGGCTGGAACGTGCGGGCAGTGCTCGACGTGACCGACGACGACGTGCTGTGCGTGGTGCAGCGCGACCCCGAACTCGCGCCAGATGTGCCGCAGGCATGGCAGGACACGGACCGACTGCATGACGCCCGCTGCCACGACGTGGTGAGCATCGACTACAGCGGCGAAGTGCGGCCGATGGTGGGCGAACCCGGCGTGTGGACCGCATCGCGCGGACCGCTCGGCGAAGTGGTGAGCGGCGGCATGATGGGCACGAACGCGGCCACCATGATCCACGTGGCCCACCTGCCCGCCGTCCCCATGTCCGATTCTGGCGAATCGGACATCCAGACCTCCGCATCCCACCCCCAGATGTCCGATTCGGCCGAATCGGACACCCAGGCACCCTCTCGTGATGCACGGATGACCGATTCACCCGAAAAGGACATCCACGCATCCTCCAACGCCATCCACGTGACCGATTCACCAGAATCGGACATCCAGACGGGTGCTGAACAGGCGCGGATGACCGATTCGGCCGAATCGGACACGCAGGGGGCACGGGGGACGCGGAATACGCAGGGCGTCCGGGATGTGGCCGCGGCGATTGCCAGCACCGCCGCCGATCCGGGCTTCCTGCCCAACACCAGCTTCGCCACCCTGCCCGGCGAACACCACCTGCTCGCCGCCATCACCATGCCGAGCGAAACCAGCCCCTACGCGCACGCCGCCACCCTGCCCGTCCTGGTCAAGCCCTACGGCGGCCCCGGCTTCCAGCAGGTCGTGTTCCGCTCTTCCTTCTACCTGGGCGCGCAATGGTGGGCCGATCAGGGCTATATCGTATTGACCGCGGACGGCCGTGGCACCACCGGCCGAGGCCCCAAGTGGGATCGCGCCATGTTCGAGGACATGAAGGGCGTTTCGCTCGCCGACCAGATCGAAGCGGTCAAGGCGCTGCCGTTGCTGGACTGGGCGGACGGCCCCAAGCCCGACCTGTCCAAGGTCGCAATCATCGGCTGGAGCTTCGGCGGCTTCCTCTCCGCACTCGCCGTGCTCGACGCCCCCGACGTGTTCCACGCCGCATGCGCCGGCGCGCCGCCCACCGATTGGACGCTGTACGACACCCACTACACCGAGCGCTACCTTGGGCTCGACCCCGAGGTCTACGAACGCAATTCCATCATCGCGGACGCGCCGAACCTCACCCGACCGCTCATGCTCATCCACGGCTTTGCGGACGACAACGTCACCATCGCGCACAGCCTGCGATTGAGCCAGGCGCTCATGGCCGCCGGCCGCGAGCACACGTTCCTGCCGCTCACCGGCATCACGCATATGACCAACGACGAAACCGTGGCGGAGAACCTGCTGGTGCTGCAACGCGACTTCCTGCGCAAGGCGCTCGCGGACTGATACGGATTGACCGCAGGTCGGCCGCGAACGCCGATTCTTATATGTGTCGGCCTGTGTGCATCGGCTGCCGCGCACCGGCCTGCGGGACTGATTGGAGACGATCATGGAAGTGACCCTGCTCAAGGAGAACGACTACGCCGAAACCATGGCGAACGTAGTCAAACCGGCGCTCGCCGCCTGCCTGACCGAAGGGCGTTTCGACCCCACGCAGGCGGAACGCGAGGCCGGTCTTGACCCGCTCGGCGGAACCCTGCACTATATGGCCTACGACGCCTCCAAATTCGACGCGGAGAACAATCAGGATGCCACGGCGAGTTTCCGCGGCTGCATCGTGCTGAGCCACGGGTTCACCGAATTCGCCGAGAAATACGACGAGATGATCTGGTACTTCCTGCTCGCCGGCTATTCGGTGTGCGCGATCGACCATCGCGGTCACGGCGCATCCGCACGCGATACGACCGACCGGTGCCGCGTGTGGATCGACGATTGGCGCAGATACGTCGCCGATCTTGCCGGATTCTCCGAAACCATAGGGCAGCAGTATGCGGCCGGCCAGCCGCTGTACCTGTACTGCCATTCGATGGGCGGCGGCATCGGCGCGGCGGTGCTCGAACAGCATCCCGCACTGTTCGACAGGGCGGTGCTTTCCTCGCCGATGATCGCGCCGCAGACCGGCATGCCGTTGTGGCTGGCACGCCCGCTGGTCGGGCTGCTGTGCGGTCTGGGACTTGGGCGCAGGACGGTATTCGGCAAGAAGGACTTCGACCCGTCCGCACCGCTCGACCTGAGCGAGAACCCCGGTGCCAGCGAGGCGCGCGAACGCTACTTCCATCAGCTGCGCTGCGGCAACGTGGACTATCAGACATACAAGCCCGCGTTCCAATGGGTTCGCCAGGCGTTGAAACTCAGCCGTGCCGTGCTCGCTCCGAACGCGTGCGCCGGCATCGAGACGCCGATCCTGCTGTTCCAATCCGGGCGTGACGTGTGGGTGCTCAACGAGGCCCAGGATCGGTTCGCGGAACGTGTGCGCGGCGGCGGAAGCCATATCGAGAAGGTGCGGTACGACGATTCGTTGCACGAGATCTTCTCCATGCCGAACGCGATTCTCGGCCCGTATGTGAACCGGATCTTCGATTTTCTGGAGATGCCGACGGCCAGCCTGTAGCGGTCGGTGGTTTTGGCTGCTCGCCGCGGTCTGGCCGGTTGTGGCTTGCGGTATGCGTGCGCATGTTTCACGCATTGTTTCACGATGCTTCCGCACTGTGTTTCACATAACGTTTCACACTGCGCCTCACGTAGCGTCTCGCGTGTCACCCCGCATACCGTCGTCATCCGCCAGCAGGTCCCGCGCGTCGCTGACCGACCCGGTGCCATACTTGGCTCTGTGATGAGGAGAACGAAGAAAACAGGAACATCGCGCATCATCTCGTTCAGCAGCGACGCCAGATCCATACTGGCCGGCATGACGCTCGTACTGATCGGCGGCGCCATGTGGGGATGCAACGCCACAATATCGAAACTGCTGATGAACAACTACGGCGTCGAACCACTCTGGCTGGCCTGCGTGCGCGAATTCTTCGCAGGACTGCTGTTCCTCGCGGTCGGCGGCATCATGAGCCCGATCAAACTGGCCGGCGCGGCAAAGGACGTACGCGCCTACCCGAAATACCTCATGCTGGCACTATGCTGCGTGCTCATCGGCCAGGTCTCATACCTGCAATCCATCAGCTGGACGAACTCCGGCACCGCAACCATCCTGCAAAGCCTGAACCTGCTGGTAGTACTCGCCTGGGTGTGCATCATGAGCCATCGCATGCCCCGCAAACGCGAAGCGATCGGCGTGGCGCTCGCCTTCATCGGCACCGTGCTCATCGCCACCGGCGGCAACCTCTCGACGCTCGCGCTGCCCCCGCAAGGACTGGCATGGGGATTGGCCAACGCCATCGCCACATCGGCACTGTCGATCATGCCCACCGCGATGATCGCCAAATGGGGCAACTTCGTGACCAACGGCATCATGTTCCTGATCTCCGGCGTGCTGCTGTGCCCGTTCGTGCAGCCATGGGCGCATCTGCCGAAATTCGATGTGGCAAGCGTTTCGATGCTGCTGTTCACCGTAGTGCTGGGCACGTTCGGCGCGTACGCGCTGTTCATGGCCGGTGTGATGCGCATCGGCTCGATCCGTGCGACCATGCTCGGCACGATCGAACCGGTGACGGCGACGCTGACCGCAGTGCTGTTCACCGGAGTGGTGTTCGGCCCGGCCGATCTGGTGGGCTTCGCGCTGATCATCGCAATGGTGCTCCTGGTGCGCTGAACGCCGGGTCGGTTCTCTTTGCCTACTCCAGATGTCCGATTCTCCCGAATCGGACATCCGTGGTGCATGGTGAGCTCGCTGGATGACCGTTTCTCCCGAATCGGTCATGTGAGGGTGTGCAGAGACACTCTGGGTGTCCGATTCTGGTGAAAATGCCATCCGAGGGGTGCGGAGATGGACGAGGAAGAAGTCGGATGGCTGATAGACTTACGGCGGAAGAGTACCGGAACTGCGAAGACTAAAACATCAGTGAGCCAAAGGGGGCGGTGTGAAGCACGCACAGGAACCGTATGGGCCAGAGGATGGTTCCAAAAGGAAAAAAGAAACGGCGATAAAGATATTAGATATCGTTGGATGTGTTTTCGTCCTCATTTGGGTGGTCCAGCTGGTTCCGGCCATATTGTGTGACATGGGTTGGCTGGACGAACGGTGGAACATCGTCATAATCGCGGTCACATTGGGTGCCCTTTTCTGCATTTGGCTGTGTGAGAAGATTTCCGACCGGCTGGACGACGATGAGGAGGACTCTACGGATAGTGCTGAGAACGAGGACATTGATGGCGAAAACATATAATCTTGCATCCTGCCCGTTCTGCGGCAAGCTTGCCGGACTCGTCTACTCGTGTGGGATATAAGGAATCCGCTATGGAGTCGGCCACAAGCCGGACGAGTGCTCGATTCTTTCCGTTATTCGGGGCGTGGCCAACGTGAGAGCGGATACTATAGCGCGTTGCTGGAACCAACGATACGGGGTGGCGAACATGCTACGTGCCAAGGGGCACGACGGTCTGACGGACGAAATGGCGGACCCAGCGTCTTTTTCAGAGAGGGGGATTGCAGCGCGCCCGCCTTCCGTCGCCTACTGCCGCAGCGCCCCGGCCAGTTCGGTCAGCGTCTGCCCGATGTCCGCGTTGATGCAGATGGAACGACTGTGGATCTGCGGCGGCGCCGCGGCCTCGCCCAGATTCAGGCAAGCGTACATGGCCTGCGGGTTGGCGTTCGCGAGCTGCCAGAACGGATACTTGATGATGCCCGGCGTATTCCCGCCCACACCGAGTTCCAGCAGCAGAATGCGGGAGTTCTCGTGCCGTACGAGAAAATCGTGGTACCGTTTCGCCGCCGCATGCCAACCATCATCCTCCACGAACGAACCGTCCACGCGCAGATTCGGCATCATCGGCCGCCCACAGTGCGGGCAGTGCGGCACCAGCTCGCTCGGCACACGCATATCCGACTGTTCCTCGACCATCGCACGCACAGCCTGCTCGTTGTCATAAGTGATCTGCGCGCAAGGCAGCGAACACTGCCACAGGCCGTAATCACCCTGCGTGTAGAACAGTCGTGCTTTGTCGAAACCGGCGCGCTGAAAACAGTGGTCGACATTGGTGGTCAGTACGAAATAATCCTTCGCACTGCCGGCCGCTTCACCGCCGCGTGCGCGGACGGAACCGTCGAGCATGCCCAGCAACAGCCTGTGCACCGGCTTGGGTGCCGGCACATACCGGTTGCAGTAGATCGCGCGGCTCCACCACGCCCAGTACTCTTCAAGCGTGTCGAAGGGATGGAACCCACCCGAATACATGTCGGTGATGCCGTACCGCTCCTTGAAATCGGAGAACAGGCGGTCGAAGCGCTCGCCGGAATACGTGTAGCCGGCCGACGTGGACAGGCCCGACCCGGCGCCGACAAGCACGCAATCCGCTTCGCGCCACGCCTGTGCGAGTCGTTCGATCGCGTCGGCATGCTCGCCGTCAGTCATGGTCGGCGAATACGCGCTCGTAAATCTGGCGGTCGCGGTCGGAGAAGACATCGAAGATCACCTTTCTGATGGTGTTGGCGGGGCGATGGGTGGCGGTTGATGCGGTTGGGGTGGGCGCAGTGCCGATGGTTGACGTTGGCTGCGGGTGTGCGGCTTCTTGTTGTGCAAGCTGCCGCGCAAGAACATCACGGACCGTGCGCACGGCGATACGTGCCGCCAGCTCGGCGGGGAAGCGGAACTCGCCGGTGGAGATCGCGCAGAACGCAACGGTTTCAAGGCCATGCTCGGCGGCCAGTCGCAGGCAGGAACGGTAGCAGTCGGCCAGTTGTTCCTGCTCGGCCGGCGTCGGATCGCCGCTGGGGATCATCGGACCGACCGTGTGCAGCACGTAACGTGCCGGCAGGTTGAGTCCCGGCGTGATCTTGGCCCGGCCGACCGGCTCCGGATACCCCTGCCGTTCCATGATCCGCGCGCATGCGAGACGCAACTGCACGCCGGCGGCGCTGTGGATCGCATTGTCGATGCAATGATGGTTCGGCGCATAGCAGCCGGTAAGCCCGCTGTTCGCCGCATTGACGATCGCATCGCAGCGCAGGGTGGTGATGTCGCCCTGCCAGATGGCGAGCGTTGCGTGGGATTGTGGGGATTGTGGGGACTGCGGTGGCTGGGTGTTTTGGACGGGCTGTGTGCTGCTGGTGGTGCCGGCGCTTGCTGGCGCGACGGTTTCGGGTGTGGCAGATTCAGTCGTAACGGTTTCGACCGGGGAAATATCGTTCGCATCGGTGATGGTACGTTGCGCAAGCTCCGCGTCTAGATACTCGTCCTGCACGCGCAGGAACTGTTCGCTGACCGGTGCGGGCAGACGGACGTTCTGCAGCGCGCGCAACAGCAGACGCTGCTCCTCATCGTCATGTGGAATCGGCAAATCCGCTTCGTCGGTATCCCGATACTCCTGATACTCCCTCAGCAACTGCCCGATAAGCCAGATGCGACGTTGCCGCTGATCCATCATGCTTTCCTTCCTGCCCATGTCCATGGCCATATTCCGCCCACGTGCGCATCAGCATCACGTGTCCGATTCGGCCGAATCGGACAAACACAGGCACGTGTAAGTACCCTACATGTCCGTTTCTCCCGAATCGGACACCCATGCATGCAAGCCGCCCCCACAGATGTCCGATTCTGGTGAAAATGCCACCCACGGTGGCTTATCAGCACGCTGGATGTCTGTTTCTCCCGAATCGGACACCCAGACATGCAAACTGACCCCACGGATGTCCGTTTCTGGTGAATCGGACAAGCGTGGTCGGGTCTGCATACCCCCGGATGGCCGATTCTGGTGAAAATGCCGCGCGCTGTTCTTTGTACTAACAAGGGATGTCCGATTCGGGCGAATTGGACATCCAGGATATCGGCAGGGCGCCATGCGTGACCGATTCGGCCGAATCAGTCAACTAGGGTGCGTCCCGCAATACCCGGATGTCCGTTTCTCCCGAATCGGACATCGAATATCGAGATTCAGCGCGCCATGCCGCTCAGGCCGCCAAGCTTTCCAACACCGATCCCTAACGTTCCCGACATTCCCAACATCAGGCATCACCGTTGCCGGCCATCGTGGCAGACGCCGCCGCGTCTCACTTCGTGTACACGGAGATGCGCTCGCCGACGTGCTTGGCGGATTCGGCCTCG
>ERZ808246.922-NODE-922-length-22767-cov-3.435365_pt1 | contig 22767 bp, 19 predicted proteins | sample MGYA00521083_ERZ808246 | MGnify/ENA primary metagenome ERZ808246 (study PRJEB31516, sample SAMN03275577) | gut metagenome | biome: mammalia-associated habitat; material: feces | host: Papio cynocephalus | place: Kenya | collected 2012-07-07 ... | reverse complement strand
CCAAGCTATGATTACACCCAAAACAAAAAAATTATTGGATACACTGCCAATTTGATGTTTAACTTTGAGGTTGATAAAATTGACAACATAAAATTGTGCATAGATAAAATTACAGATGTTGGCGATATTAACATAAATAGCATAAACTTTAAAGCAAAAGATTGCACCAGCCAATATCAGCAGTTGCTTGTAAATGCCGTTGATAATGCAAAGCAAAAAGCAAAAGTTTTGCTGGGCAAGCAAGATATAAAAATTGTAAGCATAAAAGAAATTGAGACTTACAACAACTATTGTTGCTACAAAAACTATGCCGAAGCGGAGTCTTTAAGCCCACTATCCTGCACAATAACAATAATGGCAAAAGTTAAACTATCGGCAGAATAAATTGCAAAACTTTTGCATTTAGCAAAGCATTGCAAATTAAAACGTAAACAAAAAGCCATACTGAAAAAGTATGGCTTTTTTGGCTCCCCGGGCCCGGCTCGAACGGGCAACCTATCGGTTAACAGCCGAGTGCTCCACCATTGAGCTACCGAGGAATATTAAGTTTTATGCACTGTTTTCGGTAATATCCCACCGATAGGTTGTGCCAACCTGTTCGGGCTCAAGCATAGCTTTTCGCCGGCTTGTCACTTCACTGCGTTCGTTAGCTAAAAACTTGCCACTGGCAACTTTTTTTAACGCATCGCCCAGTTAACAGCCGAGTGCTCCACCATTGAGCTACCGAGGAATATCGCTTTCTTACGAAAACACATTTATATTATCATTTTAAAAATTGTTTGTCAAGCGAACTATAAAAGTTTTTAAAATAAATTTTTCTATTGGTTTTGCACAACAAAAAGCAACTTACAAACATTTATACGCCATAAAATTATCACCAAAACTTAGCCACCATATATCGCCACTATCCACAAATTGAGATGCAAATATTAGTAATTTACAAAAATTTTACTGCTAGCAAATTTTAATATACAAAATATCAGCAATGCAAAACGCAATTAAATATACTATGTTATTGATTAAAAATTATCTTTGAATTATAATGCCACAACAAACACGCGCACCGTTGTTTGCCAAGGCCAAATTATCAGCAAACTGCAACACCTTGCATATATAAAATAAAAGACAAAAGCAAAAAAATATGCAAAAAAAACGCAAAAAATAGCCAAAATTTGCAAAAATTTTGCATTTTTGGCCACTTTTGGGCTTGTTTTTATTGTGGAAGCACCAAGTTTAAAACAAAGTTTGGCGATGTTCCGGTTATAGTTGCACTTGCAGTAACACCTGTGGTAACCGTGCCTATGCTTAATGTTATTGCAGGGCCTGGTGCACCCGTAGCACCTGTCGCGCCCGTAGGGCCTGTTGGGCCAGTGGCTCCTGTTACTCCTGTTGGACCTGTTGGGCCGATTATCCCTGGGCCGATTGGACCGGTTGCGCCGGTCGAACCAGTGGCGCCAGTGGCGCCGGTTGGGCCAATCATACCGGTTGCACCTGTTGGGCCTGCATGGCCTCGTGGACCAGCTGGGCCTGTTGGACCAACTGGCCCAGCAACACCATAAACATATCTAGGTAGTTGCGTTCTATTATTACAACACATAGCACACCTCCTAAATCAGCCTATGCAATATGCAAAAAATTTGTTAAAACAAAAAAGGTTAACCTAAATTTAAGTTAAACCTTTTTGTAAACACTTTTTAATTTGCTAAACGGGATTGGAAACGTTGTGGACGCAACATTTTTATCTACTTGCACCACCTTTGCTTTGTGTAAACTATCTATAATGCCAAATGGTGCCAAAACAAAATCTCCAGCACAAACATTTTTAATATCGCAAATATACCAATAAAATTTTTCCGGTTCTGCCTCAAACTGAAGTTTTGCCAATGTTTTTATGGTTTGAGTTCTTAACTCTCCACCAGCCAGTGAATGTATCATAAATATCTCCCAACATTATCTTTGTGCAATTTAATAATTTTGCAAAAAAAATAAAATTTGCTTTATAATAATTATAGCTCAAATTGCAAAATAATCAAACGGCCAAGGCAAATATTTTTTAGCACGTCAAATTTTGCTACATAGCCAATATCAGCAAGCACTTTTATTTAATGCCGTATTTTTAGCTTGCTAAATTTTGTTTCATAGCGACCAAAGCTAAACTAATTGTTTGAAAAGCCAATATCGCCACATTACAAAAGCACAAATAAATAACTTTGCGCTATATATCACACAGCCGTTAAATTGCAAAAAAGCATAAAATTGTTGCATTTTTAGATTTTTTTGCTAATTTTTCCACAAATTTTTAGGATATTTACCCAATTTTATTAAATTTTTAATTTTGTTGGCAACAATTTGTTTATCACTTTTGTAGGTTATTCCAAACCATTTTTCGTCAGTTGCAAGCAACTTTAATGTTGCCACATTTTGCAAAACCATTGTTGATATTGCTTGTGGAATTAAAAACTCTGAATTTTGCAATTTTTGTTTATCACTGCAAAAACTAGCAAACTCCGGCTCTAAAAAATCAAAAATTTTTGGCGTTAAACAAAACATATTCATCGAAACAACCGAGTTTAATGTTGCGTTTATATTTTGCTTTGTTTCTACTTGTCTTGCAACAAAATGCTGGTTTTCAAAACCGACTTCACTTTCCAAAATTTTATTTACAAAGCCATTTTTACCAAAGCAAATGCCCCTTTTTACCAAACCATTTTTGCTTAATGTATTTTTAAGAACAAACCCAACAAGCGCAAAATCGCAAGAATTTTTATCAAGTGTTTTTAAATATTGCAATGCAATTTTAAATGAATTTTTGCCATAAAAATCATCGGCATTTATTATACAAAAATTATCACAAATATAATTTTTTGCGCAAAGCACGGCGTGGGCAGTCCCAAGTGGTTTTTGCCTATCTATACCAAACTTTTTTAAAATTGAATCATCAAAAGTTTGTGGAACAATAACAATATTTTTGCCTTTTGCACGGCTTAATATAGTGTTTTCAAAAATTTTTTCCGTGCCCGGCTTTACAATAACAACAACTTTGTTAAAGCCACACGATAACGCGTCAAAAATGGAATAATCTATAATAAAATTGCCATTATCATCTATCGCTTCGGCTTGTTTAAGCCCTCCAAACCTACTGCCCAACCCACCAGCAAGCACCAACAAATCCATAAACACACCTCAACAATACAAAATTTTCAAATAAATTTACAGCTATATATATGATTTATTTCGATAAGATGTTTTGTGCCATTGCAAAAAACATAGTTTAATATAAAATATTCCTTTTTGTAATATTTTAATAAAAACGCATTAAGATTGCCAATAGCTTTTTAACCGATACAAACTTTTGCCTGCTTATACCATTGATATATAGTTGCAATTAAAAACTAATACTATATATTACATTTTGGAATATTAAGGTGATAATCAACCTTACTTTTTAGCGCAATTTGTTATAGCACTTGCCACAATGCTTGCACTTGTCCAAGCCCATTGCAAGTTATAGCCACCACAAATGCCATTTACATCGCACAGTTCACCACAAACAAACACATTTTTGCAATTTTTTGATTCTAAATTGTTTGTTAAACAATCTAGCACAATACCACCGCAAAAAACTTGATTGTTAGGGTAACTTCCAACCACATCCAGCTTAAAATCTATAATATTTTGCGCAATATCGCCAAATTGTTTGGCCGAAATTTTGTTTGCCGGCGCAGTTAAAGGCACATTACTTTTTTGCAAAATTTCTTTTGCAAGGGCAAAATCAAACACGCTGCAAAGCAAATCGTGTGCATTTTTAAATATGTTCACTTTTGCAGTTAACATATCAACAATTTGCATTTTTGTATAATCTTTGGCCAAATTTAATGAAATTTTACCCAAAAAAGCTCCATTTTTTGCAAAATAGTGTGATAAATTAAAAATACAAATACCGCTTAAGCCATTATCTTTAAACAGCACCTCTCCAGTTTGGCAAATGTTTGTGCCACAAATTTTTGCGGTTATGTTTGGCAGTCTAAGTCCCTCTAATGCTTTTGTGCTTTGACTTGTTTTTAATGCACACAAAGATGGCAATATAGTAGCCACCTTTAAGCCCAGTTTGCCACAAATATCAACAGCCGCTTTGTTTATTCCACACGCAAGCACAACTTGCTTTGCCTTTATTTGCAAGCCAAGGGATTGAGTATTTAAAAGATCATTACCTTTGGCTTTCTTTTTTGTTGAGCTTATATTATTTGCCGAAGCATCTTTGTTGTTTGCTGTTTTGCTGATGCTTTTTGCATCCACCACAAACCAAGTATTACAATTTGTAATATTTGTAACCTCCGTCTCGCCCAAAAATGTAACATTATATTTATCTAGTTGATTTATCAGCACAAATTGAACAGTCTTTGCAGAATTTGATAATGGATAACACCTGCCTTGGTCATCGGCATAAATATCAAGTCCAAACTGCTTAAATAAATTTTCAGTGCTGTGTGCATCAAAGCGATTAAGATAATGATCTATATTTTGATTATAAAACTCACTACTCAAATTTTGATTTGTAATATTGCAATGGCCGTTTCCCGTTGCCAAAATTTTTTTTGCTGGCTTATCAAACTTATCAACAACACAAACGCTCTTTCCCTGCTTTGCAAGCAAAATTGCGCAAACGCAACCACTAGCGCCACCGCCAACAACGCAAACATCAAAAGTTTTCATATATCCTCCAAACAAAAAATTAGCCAAAATCGCTTTATTTTTTTGTGATTTTTTTTAGTTTTTTACTATATTTTTTAAAATATCTAGATTCTTATTAGAATTTTCAAATTCTCTAGCAAAAGTTTTTAATGCCTCAACCTTGTATAACGGCACATTATTTTTTTGATAGTTATCTGCCAAAAAGTTGCAAATATAAAGCATCAAAATGCACAACCTAAGTTGCACAAGCCCGTTTTGATTGTTATCACCAACAAAATGTCTAAACACAATACAAGTTAAAATGTTTTCTAGCTCACCATCACTAAAAATAAAGCTTTTGGCAGAATAGCTTAGCGCACTTGCATTGACTTTAAGCCACTCACAATTTGCAATTTCAGCACCAAAATTTGTTAGGCACAAATCATCAAATTTGCACAAATCTTTTAAATTTTTAAGCCTATTTTTAAACAAAATTTTTTTATTTTGAATTGCACCTATTACATTTTGTTTTTGGCAAACTAATTTATCATTCGGGCCAATTTTAGTACAAACAAGTTTAATTGGCAACTTATGATTAAGCACCAAATTGCAAACTTGCTCGCACGCAAAACTTAAATTTTGTTCCACAACATCACCGCATCGGGTTTCCACCCTAGGAAAATTTTTGCAAACATCGCACAAATATTTATCTCCAAATTGTTTTACAATATTGCAAAGCCCATCATTACAAAAAAATGGACAAAGATTGTGGCTTTGCCTTATATAAAAATTATGTTTATCCCTAGCGACAAACTGCGTTAATTGCTGAATTTTTGGATTGTTTGATAGCGAATAGCGTTGCATTGTTTTTGCATCAACATCAATTTGCCAGCCTGCACTGCAACAACTATCTTTGCAATCACTTGCCAAACAACAAAATTGGTCATAAAAATCTAGTTTAACAAACTTCATATAAAAATTATAATACAAAACGCACTTTATCACAATAAAAATAAAACTATTGGCACAAAATTTAATTAAACTTACAAATAAAAATTGCACGATGGCTAGCAATGAATTTAATATTTGTTGCGTGCTTTTATGCTCATTTTTTAATATTAAAATTAAAAAATTGGGCAAAAACAATAAAAATTTGGGCAAAAACACAAAAAAAACACCAAAACTGGCGTTTTTTTTACTGTTTTTTTGTTTTTGGTTTATTCGGTACGCAATTCATAACCAAATATTTTTGCATTTTGAATAAATGCATTTTGGAAGTTTTCTATTTCTTCGCTAATCAAAGTGTGGTTATCACTCCAAATTTTTACGCTATATGTTATGCTTTTTTTGTTTGGCAAAATTTCATCATTTTGATAAATATCTTTTAGTGAAATTTCGTAATGCAAATTTGTTGCAACTCGCTTTAAATTATCCAAAGTATCGGCATAAATTGCATTTTTATCTACAACAAAGTTAAAGTCTAATGTGGTTGCTTGATACTTTGTTGTAGACTTAAGCTCTATCTTTTTTGGTTGCAATTTTGCAAAAGTTGAAAAGTCTAACTCCATAACCGCAACCGAGCCCTTTTTGTTGATTGCATTTTTTGTAAGTGGGTGCAAAAGTGCAATATATCCAACAGGGGTCTCGTCAATCAAAAGCATTGCGTTGTTTACAGGGTGAACAAAATTGTTTGTAACTGCCCTTAATTTGTATGATATTTGCTTGTTTAAAAATTCATCGGCAAGTGTTTCGGCAATTTGTTTAGCCTTAAAATACAATTCCTTTTCGGTTTTTTGAGTGCTGTAAAGTGCAATTGCAAGGTGCTTTTTTTCTACAGCCAATTTGTTTTGGTCAAGGCCAGTAACAACTCGGCCAATTTCAAAGGTTCCAAAATCGGTTACCACATTTTTGTTATCGTTAACAACCTTTAGCATTGTTGGCAAAAGTTCGCTACGAATTGCATTATTTTCTTTTACAATATTGTTTAAAACCTTTATGTGGCTGGTAGTTTGAATATTTAAATTTTTGTTTGAAGCATCATCGTTCCAAACATAGCTGTGAACTTCGTTTAGCCCAAATTTTTCGGCAAGGCACAACTTTATATCATATTCCATCAAATGTTCAGGTTGTTGTTCTACTGGCTCTATAACTTCTTTTACAGGCTCTGGCACTATGTTATCGTAGCCATAAATACGCGCAACTTCTTCTACAATATCTACCGGAAGAGTTACATCTTTTGTTGCCCTGTAAGATGGCACTTCAATTTGCAAATTAAAGCCATCGTTTTTAACTTTAAAGCCCAAGCTTGTTAATGTGTTTATAATAAACTCATTGCTAAATTTAACGCCAACATAGTGATTTATAAAATCGGCAGTGGTAGAAATAACTCGTTTTTCGTAATGACGATTGTAAACATCGCTAAGCCCACTGATTATGCGTGCGCCTTTATCTATATATCGCAAAATGTAATAATATCGGCCAATTGCAGTAACTGTCATTTCTGGGTCAAGGCTTTTTTCGTAACGATTGCTGGCCTCACTTCTAAGCCCAAGTTTTATGGCAGTTTTTCTAATACTGCTACTATCAAAACAAGCACTTTCTAGTATAACGCTATCACTTTTATCAACAATTTCGCTGTTAAGCCCACCCATAACACCAGCAACAGCAATAGGCTCGGATTGATTGCAAATCATCATTGTTCCCGTGTCCAAAACTCGTTTTTGACTATCCAAAGTTACAAACTCGGTTGGAAGTGAAAGTTCTCTAACCTCAATTTTTTGTGCCGAATCGCCATCAAAAGCGTGCATTGGCTGGCCTAACTCTAACATAACGTAATTTGTAAGGTCGGCAAGCAAATTTAGTGGCCTCATACCACAATAATAAAGCCTAATTTGCACATTTTCGGGACTAACTTTTTTGGTTACATTTGCAATTTTTATGCAACTATATCTTAAGCAGTTATCCGTCATAACCTCTACTGGTATTCTATCCATTTGTGCATAGTAATTAAGATCGTCAACAACAATTTTTTTGATTGGCCTTTTAAGCAAAACAGCAATTTCCCTTGCAATGCCATAGTGCCCCCAAAGGTCTGGCCTGTTGGTTAAACTTTTGTTATCAATTTCAAAAATTGTATCCTCAATTTCGTAAACATCTTTAATATCAGTGCCAAGTGGAATATTATCGGTTATTTCCCAAATTCCATCACTTTTATCAGCAAGGCCAAGTTCCTCTTTACTGCAACACATTCCGTTAGATTCACACCCTGCAATAACGGCCTTTTTAATTTCGCCACCAACAACATGGCTCCCAACCGGTGCAAACGCAACAAGCATACCCTCTTTTACATTTTTTGCACCACAAATACAGTCTACAATGCCACTGCCGGTATCTACCTTTAAAATGTGCAAATGATTGCTTTGTGGGTGTGGAACGCACGATACAACTCTTGCAACAATAATTCCATCAATATCTTTGCCAACCTGATACATATCTTCAACTTCGGCAGTTGCCAAAGTAAATTTTTTTATAAGCTCGGCATAATCTACGTTAGAAAGGTCTACAAAATCGCTAATCCAATTTAAACTTATTTTCATTTTTATACTCCTATCTTGTTTTTGTTTGGCTTAAAAATGGAATATTGCCACTGTTAAGCATTCTAATTTCTTTTATGTTATACTTCATCATTGCAAGTCTAGTTAGCCCAAGACCAAAAGCAAAGCCTTGATATTTGGTTGTGTCTATTCCACCCATTTTAAGCACTTGTGGGTGAATCATTCCGCAAGGGCAAAGTTCTATCCAACCACCTTGTTTACAAGTTGGGCAACCCTTTCCGCCACAAAATGGACAAGTTACATCAAGCTCAAAACTTGGCTCGGTAAATGGAAAGAACCCTGGCCTTAGCCTTACATCAACATCTTTTTTTAGCACTTTAGAAAGCATTGTCTTCATAAAGTAAATTAAATTTGCAACATTTATATCTGTGCCAACCATCATTCCCTCTAGCTGAAAGAATGTGTTATCGTGGCTTGCGTCTACACTTTCGTTTCTAAAACATCTGCCCGGAAAAATAACCCTGCATGGTGCGCCATATTTTCGCAAAATTCGGTTTTGCCCTGCACTTGTTTGAGTTTTTAACACCTCACCATTATCAAGCCAAAATGTATCTTGCGAATCTCTCGCTGGGTGATTTCTTGGAATATTAACTGCATCAAAGTTGTTAAACTCGGTTTCAACCTCGTTGCCGTCCTCCACCATAAAGCCCATACTTTTAAAAATTTCTTCAACTTCTTTTTGCACAACTGTTATGGGGTGCAAACTGCCAATATTTTGTCCAGATGGTATGGTTATATCTATCCTTTCTGCATTGTTAATTTCTTTTAAAAGTTGTTGCTCTTTTGCCTTTTTTGTTCGTTCTAAAAGCAAGCCCTCGACATATTGTTTAAGGTTGTTTATTGTAATGCCAGCATCTCGCCTTTGGTCGCTTGGCACATTTTTTAGACCCTGCATAAGCTCTGTAATCTTGCCTTTTTTGCCCAAAAATTCTATTCTTAAAGCTTCAATTTGTTCCATTGTTGTTGCTTCAAAAATTTTGCTATCAAAATCTAATTTTGTTTGTTTTATTTGTTCTTCCATTTTAACTCCTTGTGTTGTGGGATAACTAAAAAAGCCGACCCCTACAAATAATTGTAAGGGACGACTTAAAAACCGTGTTACCACCCTAATTGCCAAAACTGGCCACTTATCTTAAGCTTTGTGTGGGCTTGCTACCACTTGGCATTTCTACCAAAAGCTCCTGCAACCGAAATTTTGCTTTGCTTGTTGCCACGGATACTTACAGCCACGATACCCACTCTCTTTTGGGCAAACAAAACTACTATATTTGCAATCATTGCTTATCTACAAATTATTATAACAGTTTATAAAGTTTTGTCAATCATTTAAAATAATTAACTAAATTTTGTTTTTATTTTTTAACACTGTGCCATATTATTTTGCACCAGCAATTTGGCCACAAACCCACATCAATTTGCGTTTTTTACAGTTTGAGTTTGGCCGGATTGCCCTGCGTCATCAGCCTCAGTTTGCCCAGCACCAACAGTACTTGTTGGTGGCTCTAGCTGACCTTCGGCTTTTAACTCGCTTGCCATAAGCTCGGCATTGCTCTTTTTTAACGAGCGTTTTATGCTTTTGTATTGTTTTTTAAGCTCACGTTTTTTTGCCCTGATATCTTTTCTATATTCTGCCCTAAGTTGTTTAAACTCTTGCTTTAACTGGCTTTTTTGTTCGGTATATTCGGCCTTTGCCTCTTCTGTTTTTTGAGTTTTTAACTTTTTTTTGAAGCTTTTTTGCAAATTTGCCTTGTTTTCTTTACCAAGTAACAATCTAACAATATTTTTACGATGCGCAAACCAAATTGAAAAGAATATTGCAAATATCAACAAATTAAGTGCCAAAAGCGTTGGCTTATCATTTGCATATTGAGTGTTGTAGTAATACCCCTGAATTGCCGACATAAATGCAACAATAAACAGCGATGCCACCGAGCCGTAATCAAACAGCCACACATAAACAAAACCAACAACAAAGGCAATTAAAAGCCACAATGGGTTTGCAACCATAAACACACCCAGCGATGTTGCCACGCCTTTGCCACCTTTAAACTTGTAAATTACTGGGAACATATGCCCCAAAACTGCACTAAGCCCTGCAACATAAAGCCCTATGTTTTGGTCAAGCCCTGTGTATTTAAAAAGCAGCATTCCACCCAAAGCAGGAATAACACCTTTTATGGTATCCAAAACAAGTGTCATAACACCAAGTCTTGCGCCATAGGTTCTAAGCATATTCATACTACCTGGGTTGCCACTGCCACTTTTGGTTATATCTCCATTATTTTTTTTGCTAAGTATCCTTGCCCACGAAATATTGCCAATAAAATAGGACACCAAAATGAGCAAAACATATTCTAAAATTTTAACTACCAAATTTAAAAACTATTCTCCTTTTTTATCCTTAAACTCAATTTTTATTGGTGTTCCAGATAAATCAATATTTCGCCTTAATGCATTTTCTAGATATCTTTGATAAGAAAAGTGCACAAGTGTGCTATCGTTTGCCTGAATTGTGAATGTTGGTGGCGTAACACCAGTTTGACTTATAAAATAGAATTTTAGCCTTTTGCCATACTTTGATGGTGGCTGGCTAATTGCAACAGCATCTTGCAAAATCTCGTTTAAAATGCTGGTTGATGTTTTTTTGGTTGAATTTTGATATGCCTTTATAACAGCGGGCATAATTGTATTTAACCTTTGACCTGTTTTTGCCGAAACAAACACCGGCAAATAATAATCCATAAATTTAAGTTCAGAATCAAGCCTTTGCTTGTAAAAATTTATAGTTTTATCATCTTTACTAACCAAATCCCACTTGTTAATAGCAATTACACTTGGCTTGCCTTGCTCGTGCACATAGCCTGCAATGCGAATATCTTGGTCGCTTAAATCTTCACTTGCATCAAAAACAATAATAACAACATCCGCACGCCTAATAGCCTCCATACTTCGCAAAACCGAATAGCTTTCTACGCTTTCTAGTTCTATACTTCGCTTGCGCCTTATGCCCGCAGTATCTATAAGCACGCAGTCTTTGCCCTCGTAGGTAAATGGCGTATCTATAGCATCTCTTGTGGTTCCAGCAACATTTGATACAACCATTCGACTTTCACCCAAAATTTTGTTTGTTATGCTACTTTTGCCAGCGTTTGGTTTGCCAACAATTGCAATTTTTATTTTTTGCTTATCGTCAATGGTATCATCAAGGCCATCAAAATATCCAACAACCTTATCTAGCAAATCTCCAACGCCCTTGCTGTGCTCGCTAGAAATTGGATATGGTTCTCCAAGCCCCAAAGCATAAAACTCATAAGTGCTATCAATCTCGTTGTTATCGCACTTGTTAACAGCCAAAACAACAGGCTTTTTTATTTTTTTTAGCAGTGTAGCAACCTCTTGATCTTGCGCTGTTAGCCCACTAATTCCATCAACAAGCATAATAATAACATCGGCAAGCTCCATTGCAATTTGAACTTGATTTAAAATATTTTTGTTAACTTCGGTTTTTTCGTGAATATCAATACCACCTGTATCAACAAGCCAAAACTTGTGGTTAAGCCACTCGGCATCAGCATAAATACGATCCCTAGTAACACCGGGCTCGTCTTTAACTATGCTAATACGCCTTCCAACAACTTTATTAAAAAATGTGCTTTTGCCAACATTTGGCCTGCCAACAACGGCAACAATAGGTTTTTTCATAATGATAGTATTTTATCACAAACAATAAAATTTAGCAATGTTTTTACTTGGTATAATTTTTGCAGTTTTTGTTTTTTGGACAAAACTTGCAAAACTTTTTTTTGCAAAATATTTTTTTCACCACAACAATACTTGCACATATAAACAAAAACACAAATATTGATATTATCCCCGCAAGTGTGCCATATAGCACAAAATAATTTGCAACTTTAAATGCAACAAAGCTTATTGCATATGCAACCAAAAATTGTATTGCACAAGCAAACAGCGTCCACTTTTTGCCAATTTCTTTAACCATTACACTAACTGTGGATAGGCACGGAATATATAGTAACGCAAAAACCAAAAACGATACACTACTACTTTTTGTAAGATAAAATGCACTTGTGGATAATAGCAAACTATTTGATATATCCACTAAATTGCTTGCCCCACCACAGCCGTTTATTATGCTTATGGTGCTAACAATAATTTCTTTTGCAACAAAGCCACAAAGCAAGGTGCTAACAGCCCCAGCATTGCCAAACCCCAATGGTGCAAAAAGTGGTGCAACAAATTGCGATATGCTTTTAAGCATACTATCCCCAGCCCCATATTCCAGCCTAAAATTGCAATTTTGAAGCAACCAAATTATGCACGAAAAACTTAGCAAGACTGTGCCAACCCTTAAAAAAAATTGTTTTACATTTATCCAAATATTTTTAACAATTTTTTTTATGCTTGGAAATCTATATTTTGGAAGTTCCATCACAAAGTTTGTATCGCTACTTTTTAAAATTGTTTTGTTTAAAAAATAACTAACTATCAGCGAAACAACAATTCCAAGCAAATATAACAGCACAATAACAAGTATCTTATGCCGTGGAAAAAACGCCCCACAAACAATTGAGTAGATTGGCAGTTTGGCACTGCAACTAACATATGGCGTAAGCATAGCTGTTTTTATTTTGCTGTTTTTGTTTTCTAAATTTCGGCTTGTTAAAGTTGCCGTTGCACTGCAACCAAAACTCATAAGAAGTGTAAAAACGCTTTTGCCGGATAGACCAACCTTTTTTAAAAAATCTTCAAACGCAAAAGCAATGCGAGACATATATCCACTATCTTCTAGCACATAAAGTCCCAAAAACATTAAAATAATTTGTGGCAAAAAAGACACAAGTGAAACAATCGAGCCAAAAAGAGCATTTGTTACAAAATTAAGCACAAAAGCGTTTTTAACATTGTTTTGCAATAGTTTGCATATTGGCGATAACAAACAATCGTTAAAAAAGGCCGATAACAATTGCGAAAGTTTGCTACCAAAACTACCAAAAGTAAGTGCAAACACCAAGCCCATAATAACAGCAAAAATTGGCAGTGCAAAAAATTTGTTTAACGCAAACTTATCAAATTTGCCAAACCCATATATTTTTTGCGAGTTTTGCTTATTGATACACTGTCTTATTATATCTTTTATAAACTCAAACCTTTGCAAAAACACATATTGCAAAGTATCTGCATCATTTAGCGCATCTTTTGTTTTTTGGTTATCCAAATCAAACTTTTGAAGCATATACTCATCTTGCTCCAAAATTTTTATTTTTTGATAATTCGTTAGCGTTTTGTGGCCAAAATCGATATTTAAACTATCAAATTTTTTAACCAAATTGGCAATATATGGCAGTGTTTGGTTGTGAGACACCGTCTCACTTTTATCTGCACAATTTACAATTTCTTGGCACTGTTTTTTGTTTTGTGCATTTATCAAAAAAACCTTTGTGCCCAAAATGTTTTGCAATTTGCCACAATTTATTGTTGTGCCATCTTTTTTAAGTTCGTTGGCCATATTTATGCAAAGTGTGGGTTTAAGGCCCAGTTCCAAAAGTTGTAGCGTAAGCACCAAATTGCGACTAATATTGTTGCCGTCAATAATGTTTATCACGCTTGAATTTTGATGTGAATAAACATAGTCTCTTGTAACAGCCTCTTCAAAACTATATGGCGAAAGTGAATATGCACCCGGCAAGTCGGTTAATGTAAGTTGCTTGCCGTTAAGCTTAAACATTTTTTCTTTATAATCTACGGTAACGCCATGCCAATTGCCGACATGCTCTTCGGCCTTAGTTGCACTGTTAAAAAATGTTGATTTGCCCGAATTTGGGTTGCCAACAAGCAAAATAACTTTATCCATTAATCTGCACCTCTATGTTTTGCAAAATATCTTTTCTAAGTGCAAGTGAGTAGCTGTTTATTGCCACCAAAAAGCTGTTTTTTAGGGGCGATATTGCAAGCACTTTTACATTTTGACCACTTAAAAAACCAAACTCTAGCATACGGCGCTTTAAGCGCACATTAAAATTACAATTTAAAATTGTTGCACTTTGCCCAACTTTTAACTCACTCATTTTTTTTATCATAAAATATTTTACTTGCCAAAAAAAATCAATATGCAAAAATGCATATATTTGCTTTATAAAAAATAAAAATATTAAAGGAGCCATATGGAAACATCTTTTTGCGAACTTAAAGGTAAAGAAGTTATAAACATAACCGATGGCAAAAAATTGGGGCGAATTATTGACCTTGTTTTTGATACGTGTTATGGGCGTGTGCTAGGAATTGTTGTGCCATGTTATAACAAAAGTTGGAATATTTTTAAAGCAAGCGATGATATTTTTATCCCCTACAAAAATATTTGCAAGTTTGGCGATGATGCCATTTTGGTTCAAATTTACATCGAAGCCCCGCAAAGGCTATCAAAAAAGGGAAAATTTGTTAGGTGTGCATCTGCACCAAATGCTGGGCAAGATGGTTTGCCTGCAAGTGCCCAAAATGCAGAGCCTAGCAATGCGTCAACAAACACGCCACAGCAAAATTTGCAAAACAGTCCCGAGGCCTCAAGCCAAGGCCAAAATTTGCAGCAACACGCACTGGGCAAAAATTTTAACGATTACAACCCAAGCCGTTAATGCATATTTTTGAAGGCCACAAGCACATAAAAAATATAATTTTTGTAAGCACATTTTTAAAAATTGCAAGCCTAAAATTTTGCCTTTTGCCACAAATTTGCTATTTAATCAAAATAAGATAATATATGACAATCTTTTTTACCCCACAACCAATTTTTGTGTAGTAAAATACTTGTGGAGATTGATAAATGACTATTTATATTGAATATGTTGTTTTGGACAATATGGTTATAGATAGTTTAATTTTGGTGCTTTGCAAAACTGCGCTTAAACTAAAAACATCAAAAACAAAAATATTTTTAAGTGCTTTTCTTGGAACAATCACCGCTCTGCTTTGCCCAATTTTTCCCAGCATAATAAATATGCTTATAAAAATTCCACTTGCAATACTTATGGTGCTAATTGCCTTTTGCCCAAAATCTACAAAACAATTTTTGGCACAACTATCCGCATTTTTGCTTTTTACATTTGCACTTGTTGGCACTTGCCTTGCATTTTGCGAAATTTTTGGCATAAAGTTTTTAGTTAAAAACGGGGGACTTTACGAATACAAATTTCCAATCGGTTTTGCACTGCTTGTGTGTTGGATAACTTTTGTGCTTGTTAAAAACATACTTTGCTACATATTTAAAGCACACAATTATGACGACTTAATTTTTGATGTGCAAATAGCCCAAAACAATAAAAAAATATGTGCAACTGCGTTTTTGGATACTGGCAACAAACTAGAATATAACCAAAGGCCAATTTCTATAATAAATTATCAAATTTTTATCAAATTGTATCCAAAAATTGAGCCGACCGATATTTTGCTTAAAAAAAATTTACCACTAAAAAATTTTTGCTACTACACCGTGTGTGGAATAACCGAAACATCACAAATTTTGGTGTTTGAAGTTGATGAACTTTTTGTAAGTTACAAAACTGGCACGCAGTGCAAAAGTATAAAAATAAGCAATGCTTTGCTTGGGCTATCTTTGCAAAATTTTAGCAAAAAAACAAAAAGCGATATGATAATTTCTAAAAACATTTTGGGAGGTTGATATGAATTTAAGATTGATAAAAAAATATATAAAAGATTTTTTGGCAGGAAAAACATTTTTAAGTGATGATGATATTGTCCTTTTTTTGTGTGGCAACGAGGCCTTGCCCAATCCACTTGATAGCGAAACCGAACTTGAATATATAGAGCTTGCCGAAAAGGGTGATAAAGATGCAAAAAACAAACTTATTGAGCACAATCTTAGGCTTGTTGTTTACATAAGCAAAAAATTTAGCAACAGCAATGTTGATATGGAAGATTTGATTAGTGTTGGTTCAATTGGCTTGATAAAGGCCGTTAACAGTTTTAAGTTAGAAAAAAACATAAAACTTGCCACCTATGCCAGCCGTTGCATAGAAAACGAAATTTTGATGCATTTGCGAAAAACCAGCAAACTTAAAGCCGAAGTTAGTTTAGATGAGCCTCTAACCGTTGATGGCGATGGCAACGAGCTTGTGCTTGGCGATATTTTAAGCGTAGAAAGCGACAGCGTTACAAAAAACATAGAAAAGTCAACCGAAAAAAAGCTACTTTGGCAATGCATAAACAAGCTTAATCAAAAAGAAAAACAAATTATGATTTTGCGCTTTGGGCTTGGCACTTGTGAAGAAAAAACTCAAAAAGAAGTTGCCGATACCCTTGGCATAAGCCAAAGCTATATTAGCCGAATAGAAAAAAAGATTGTTGGAAAATTAAAAAAAGAATTGCTTAAAACATATTAGTATTTGCAATAATTTGACAAATATCGCATAATATTGTAAACTACAAAAGAGGTATTTATGAGAGATTTTGAAATATCAACCGATAGCAACTGCGATTTATATGCAGACGAAATTAAAAATTTAGGAATTTTTGTTGGCCATTTAAGTTACACAATAACAACAAAAGACGGCCAACTTACAGAATATTTAGACAACTACACAAACTATCAGCAATATGTAGATTTTTTTAACTTGCTTAGAAATGGCTGTGTTGCAAAAACATCTATTTTAAGTTTACAAGCACACATAGATTTGTTTACCGAAATGGCAAAAAAAGGAATTAAAAAAGCTTTGCACATTGCGCAAAGTGATGGCCTAAGCCCAACAATAGATAACGCAAACAAGGCAATAGAAATTGTAAAAGAAACTTATCCAGATATTGACTATGTTGCAATAGAAAGCAAAACCACAACCATTGGCGAAGGTATGCTTGTAAAAATTGCTTGCGATATGAGAGATAAAGGCAAAGATAGACAAGAAGCAATAGACTTTATACAAGCAAACAAATGCAAATTGCAACACATTGTTATGGTTGACGACCTAACCTGCCTAAAACGTGGCGGAAGAATAAGTGGCCCAAAAGCAATGATTGCGACGGTGCTTGGAATAAAACCTATTATTGAGTTTGGTATGAATGGCAAACTTGATGTTTACAAAAAGCCTATGGGCACAAAAAAGGCCATGGCTGGAATTGTTGAAGAATTTAAAAACCACACACTAAACAAAGATTATCCACTTGCTGTAATTGTGCATTGTGATAACGAGCCACGAGCTTTGGAACTTCAAAAAATGGTTTTTAAAGAAACTGGCGTTAAACCAGAAATTAGAATTATGGGGCCAATTATTGGTGCTCACGTTGGGCCTGGCGGTGTTGCCCTTGGCTTTTTGAGCAACGAATATAGGCCATTTTAAGGTGGCGATTAAGTAAATATAACTGTTTGGAATATTTAACTATTTACACAAGTTAAGCAAGTCAAATACCAAAATACAAACCAAAAGTAAAACGGCTGTTTGATGGTTAGTGACGCACTAGCCCGCCAACAAAACATTAAAGCAAGTTTGCTAGTGGCAAAAGCTTATTTGGGCCACCAAGCAAAATACAAAAAATAGTTAATTAAAAACTGAAAAATAGCTAGTAAAGGAAACTAAAAAAACTAAATAACAAAACAAAAAACGCAAAAAATCAATAAATTTTTGCGTTTTTTTGATGTTTTTTTACTTTTTTTTTAATATTTTTGCTGTTTTTGAATATTTTTTTGTTTGTTGGTAACCATAAATCTTAAGGAGATTGTATGGCAAACAAAGTATGTATTTGTGGCATCGACACCACCACTCTACCCAAATTATCTAATGCCGAGTTAGAACAACTTATGATAAAAATTAAGCATGGCGACAAAGAGGCAAAAAAACAATTTATCATTGCAAACCTAAGGCTTGTGTTAAGCGTGGTGCAACGTTTTAGTGCCAAAAAGCAAAACCCAGATGATTTGTTTCAGGTTGGTTGTGTGGGGTTAATTAAATCGGTGAACAATTTTGATATGGCACACAATGTAAAGTTTTCGACCTATGCAGTGCCTATGATTATTGGCGAGATTAGGCGTTTTTTGCGGGACGGAACAACAATGCGAGTATCCCGAAGCATAAGAGATACTGCCTACAAAGTTTTAAAATGCCGAGAAAGTTACTCCAAATTGCATAAATGCGAACCAACATTAGAGCAAATTTCAACAGACCTTAATATAAGTGTGCAAGAAGTTTCGTTTGCACTGGATGCAATGAGTGAGCCTGTTAGTATGTTTGACCCGGTTTATAAAGATGGCTCTGAAACAGTTAGAGTTATGGACCAAATTGGAGACGCAAAAAACAATCAAGATAAATGGATAGAAAATTTTGCGCTAAAAGATGCACTAAAAAAGCTATCACAAAAAGAAAAACAAATTTTGCTTATGCGCTATTATTTAGGCAAAACCCAAATAGAAGTTTCTAGCGAAGTTGGAATAAGCCAAGCGCAAGTTTCTAGGCTAGAAAAAGAAGCTATAAAATCTATGCGAAAAGATATTTTGTAAAAGCACAAAAATTGCCCATTTTTTTGCAAAAAACGCAAAAATTAAGCAAAAAAATGCAAAAATAATTTAATTATACAAAACTTTTTAAATAATATGGTAAAAAACAATCAAAAAAGTCTAATCAAATAAAAAATCAGCCAACAAAAGTATTAAAAATAAATACTAATAAAAACAGTTAGCAACAAAGGCAAACGCCAACAAAAAAAGCACCAGCAAAAGTAAACACCAACAAAAACAAATAAATAATAAATTAAAGTAACAAAACAAATAAAAATCAACAAAAAAAAGGCCGTTATGCGGCCTTTTTATTTATTTTTTTAATCTTTTTAAGAAAGGTGGGATATCATCATCTACAACCATACGGCCATTTTGCTCGTAAATTTCGGTTTGCTGTGGTTGAGTCATTCCGTTTGGCTGACCTGCATATTGTAGGTCATGTTGCTGTGAATTTTGTTGGCCTACACCATATTGTGTATTTGGGCCAAATCTTTGTGGTTGATAACCATTACTTCCAAAAGGTTGAGGTTGAGCAGTTTGTGGTTGATTGTAACTTGCTTTTGCATCTACTTCTGCCTGTTTAGAAAACAAATTTTGTGGTTGTTGGCCATTAAGCCCCATAAAGTTGCGATATCTATTTTTTGCATCTTCGGCTGGGTTATCTTTTTTGGCTTGCTCAAAACTGCCACCGGTAAAGCCAGTCGCAATAATTGTAACTTCTACTTCGTCCTTCATATTTTCGTCAATACTTGTTCCAAAAATAATGTTGCAATTTGGGTCAACAACTTCTCTAACAAGTTCGCTAGCTTCACCAACTTCGTCCAAAGCCATATCTACGCCACCCTTAATGTTAAGCAAAACTGCTGTAGCTCCCTCAATTTGGGTTTCCAAAAGTGGACTGTAAACGGCGTTTCTAATAGCCTCTTGAACTTTGTTTTCGCCCTTGCCAACGCCAATGCCCATATGTGCATAGCCACGATTTTTCATAACTGTTTTAACATCGGCAAAGTCTAGGTTAATTACACCTGGCTTAATAATCAAGTCCGAAATACCTTGTATGCCCTGACGCAAAACTTCATCGGCATATTTAAAGCTTTCAAACACAGATGTGCCCTTTTTCATAACACTTAAAAGCCTTTCGTTAGGAATAATTACAAGTGTATCAACATATTTTTTAAGGTTTGCAATACCTTTTTCGGCGTTTGTTGCACGAATTTTTCCCTCAAATGGAAATGGTTTTGTAACAACTGCAATTGTCAAAATGCCCATATCTTTTGCAATTTGGGCAACAACTGGGGCTGCGCCTGTTCCGGTGCCACCACCCATACCTGCAGTTATAAACACAAGGTCTGCACCTTGCAAGGCTTCTTGAATTTGAGCCTTGCTTTCTTCAGCGGCCTTTTGTCCAACTTCTGGGTTTGCACCTGCACCCAAGCCTTTTGTAAGCTTATCGCCAATTTGAATTCGTTTTTGTGCAGGGTTGCTTAGCAACGCTTGCCTATCGGTATTAACTGCAATAAACTCTGGGCCTTTAAAATCATAAGCAATCATACGCAAAACAGCATTACAGCCACCGCCACCAACACCAACAACTTTGATATTTGCTATAGAGTCATTTCTAACTAATTCTTCATTGTCAAACATAATATATCCCCTTATTTTTTAAACCAATTTTTAATTTTTTGGAAAATTCCAACTTTTTGAGTTTTGTTTTCTTTAAGTGCCAAATCAAGTAGTCCCAAAACACTGCTGTATGTCGGCTTGCTAAGTTGTGGCACTTTGCTGGCCAAAATTTCTACATTTTCGCCAATACCTTTGCTGATGTAATCTTTTCCGCCTTTAAGCAAACTTACTCCACCACCAGTTAAGTAAATTGGCAAGTAGTTGTTGCCCTTCATTTTAAGCAAGCATCTATTGATAAGCTCAACAATCATATCAAGCCTAGATGATACAATTTCGTTGGTAAGTTTTGCACTAACTGGCGTTACATTACCGTTAACATTAACTTCGTAAAAATCGCTATCGGTTGCCGCCAAACTTAACACAACTTTGCGTTTTAAATTTTCGGCCTCTTTAAATGATATGTTAAGCACTTGGCACAAATCGCCCGAAATATGCCCACCACCAACCGAAAAGTTGTTTTGAGCAATTATTCCATCGCCCTTTATGTATGCCACAAACGAGGTTAGATAGCCAACATCAATAAGTATTGCACCACTATCCCTAACTTGAGGGTCAAGCAAATACAAACTTTCGGCCAAGCTACTGCTTATGTATTCCACTTCTCTAAGCCCCATTTTTTTAACAATAGCATCAACTGTTTCAATAAACTTATTATCGGCAAGCACAAAACTAATTAACCCGCTAAGCCTTGTAGAATACTCGCCCTTTGGGTCGATAACCTTTCGGCTATCGTCAAGCAAAAAGTAAATTGGAGACCTGCTTATTATTGTTGCACCATCTTGCTTAATATCTCTTGACGCAAGTGAAAACAACTCCGAAACCTCTTGCTCGCCAACCTTTAACCTTTTGTTAAAAGCCACGCTTGCACTTTTGCTTTGCACCATTGTAAATTCGGCCGGAACACCAATGTGCAATTTTTCTATTTTAAGGCCACTATTTGTTTCGGCTTTTACAACACAACTTGCAATAGCCTCATATAGTTTGCTTGGCTCTACAAAACTTCCGTTATAAAAGCCATCGTAATCTACCTCTCCTGTGCCTTTGATGTTAAAAGTGTTGTTAATTCCGCTTTCTGCAATCATAACACTAATTTTGCTAGAGCCAAAATCTAAAACACTTACATATTTTACCCTCATTGGTTCCTCCACTTCTGCATACAAACTTTCGCATACTTAAACTAATATATGAATAATTATACCTTTTCCTGTCCAAACTGTCAATAGTATCTCAAAAAAATTTTAATTTGTTTACTGGTAATTTTTTCTGCTTGTTTTAATCAACTTTTTTTAGTCTTGTTTGCAAAAAACTTTAATTTTTTTCCAAAATTTGCAACAAAAAAGCAAGCACACGGCTTGCCCCAAAACAACTATTTATGTTTTGTAATTTGAGAATTTAATTTATCAACACAATCATCAATGTTTTTATACATATCGTTTGATGTTGACTTTGCTAAAATATTGTAACTGCCCGAAGCAAGTTGCATTTTTAATGCATAATCTTTGCCTTCTTTTGACATAGCCACATCAACAGTTGCATCGCCTAGGGCATACTTGCTTTCTAGTTTATCAAGCTTTTTTTCGATAAGCGACTTTAGTGCTGGGCTAAGCAAATCACCACAATTATATCTTTTATTCATAATAAATTCTCCTTTGACATTGCTGTCAATAGTATTATATCAACAAAATTGCAAATTAACAAACAAAAATCAATAGTTGCAATCACACAATTTTTTGCCAACATTTAAACATTTTGCAACAAAAAAAGCCCCTATGGGCCCGCTTGGCGGAAGATACAGGATTTGAACCTGTGGTGCCTTTCAGCACACCTGTTTTCGAGACAGGCACATTCGACCACTCTGACAATCTTCCACAATTTGTGTTTTGGTTTTTTTTATATCAACTATTTTTTGCATCAAATTTCACTGTTTTTTGCATTGCACACTTTATCAGTATATATCAAAAATACTTTTAAATCAACCTTTTTTGCAGTGTAACTTGCATTTAAGTTTTATTTTGCCAGTTTTGATATTTACAATCAAAAAAAGTGCCGATTAAAGCACTTTTTTGTATTTTTAATTAAATTATCTAACAATTTTTTATTAGTATTGCTTTTGGCAATTTTTTATTAGTATACTTTTTCTTGGCAATTTTTTATTAGTATCGTTTTATTTTGGCAATTTTTTATTAAAATTGTTTTTTCTTTTTGCCCACAAAAGCGACGGCACACATACTTGCCAAAACAAGAACTATGCTTGCAACTGGCAAAACAACATCCAAAACAACA
>ERZ808246.921-NODE-921-length-22776-cov-3.293649_pt1 | contig 22776 bp, 38 predicted proteins | sample MGYA00521083_ERZ808246 | MGnify/ENA primary metagenome ERZ808246 (study PRJEB31516, sample SAMN03275577) | gut metagenome | biome: mammalia-associated habitat; material: feces | host: Papio cynocephalus | place: Kenya | collected 2012-07-07 ... | reverse complement strand
GTTCCAGAATTAATTTTTTCTTTTCCCGTCACCGCTTTCTGAATATATGAAGAATATCTCTCCTCATCGTGCCGCTTAAATGCCTCTCGATAAATCATTGCTGCTCTTGAAGGAACCGCCGGATAATCAATTTCATCCCACTTATTTGCGGACATCTGAGCCTCTACGATTTTAATTGCTTTCCGAAGTGTCCGAACCTTCCGCTTGTAAGCATAGACAGAAACCCCAAATGCCTTTGCTGTCTTAATTCCAAGCTGTTTAGATTTCTCCGAAGAGGCATCTACTGATTTCAGCCATTTACCAAGAAGGCTAGGAGCATCACCAGTTTCAATAGCTCTTTCGTCAGCAATGAACTGTGTTTTCATTATGCTCCACATATCGGCTTCCAATGGAGTGTCAATAAGTGCATACAAGTCATCCCATCTACCATATTCGGGAATAAGAGAGATATTATTTCTCAATGCCTCCGGATGCATTTGTGCGACATACTTAAGAAAAATCTTAAATGTATTCCGCTCACCAAGTCCACCTCGAACATCGCGACCATAAAATAAAATTTTCGTAGCAATTAGCGGATCTTCTTTATATGCTTCTGCAAATAAGCTCTGAATTCTTTCTACGTCAGCATTTCTCAATGCTCCGATTATCGCAAATAAATCCAGAAGTCCATTCTCCGTTGTGTTATAAGCAACCATCCCATTGGTTGTGAGTTTAGTCTTTGCTTCATTACGAGCTGCATCTGCAAAATTCATAAAATTCTCCTTTCATGACGCAATAAAAATCTCTGTTAAATTTTGAGTTATAGTTATTTGCTGTGCGCGTCACATTAATTTTTCATGTCTCATTTATAGTATTTTGATTAACCGTCAAAGCTAAAATTAAAATATTTGCTGTTAGAGACACTTAAATGGCCTACCGGACTCGAACCGGTCACTCTCGCTTTTGCCATATAAATTTGCTATGCGTGACACTGACATGTCACATATAATTAGTACGAGTGTGTTCCTTACACCAAGGCCATATATGGCTCTGGACCGTGCCGGACTCCAACCGACCTACGCACGATGGCGCATTGCTCATGTACCGCCCGAAAGCCACACGCTGCATATAGGATTCGAACCTATGAGACACTTTCGCGCCTTCCGGTTTTCAAGACCGGTGCATTCGACCACTCTGCCAATGCAGCTTAAAATAAACACCGAGTAAGGGTTCTGCCCCCTCTCCTGTTGAGTCAAAGTCAACTGTGCTACTATTACACCAACTCGGAATATTTATACCATATCTATACTAATTCCCATTGTTGATCCGTGTAATTTTTTATTAAATATTTTTTATCTGGTAACTTATATTGTAAACACCATTCCGTCACCGCTTTATCAGAAACGCCGAACCGAGATGCAATTAAACGAAAAGTGCTATTTCTAATTAATTCTTTTAATTCATTTCTAGTCGGACGAGTACATTTTCTTTTTAACACACAAAAACATTTGTGACATACATTATTTTTTGTGTTATTTGAAATCTCTATTCCGCATTGCTTGCAATATTTTTTATCCACATTTATCTTTTTACGAATTTTATTTGAAATTCTTTTTTTAGTCGTATCTAATTGTTGATTACAATTTGGGCATACCCATCTTAAATTTTCAAGCCTATCATCTCGCTTTTCCCCATTAATATGATCAAGTATTAAAGTTAACTCTTTATCATTCCAAATTGGTAACAAACCACATATTAAACATTTATATTCCGAAAAATTATTTTTTAAATACCATTGTCTTAATGTGTGCTGCGATGCAGTAGAATTATTTATAAACACATTTTCATTGGTCCTTTTAACAGGGGAGGTGCTTTTAAAATGAGACGTGTCAATATTATATTTCACAAGCCTCTTTTTTACAGTAATATGGTTATTTCCACTATGCGTACTATATCCAAGTTTATCAATTACTTCTTTCATTGAATAAGAATTATTTACAATCTTTCGAAGTTCTTGCTCTGAATATTTATCAATTAAGGCCATTTATTATTCCTTCCATTGTTTTCAATTATTAATTCTCGTTATTGGAAAAACTATGCACGATTTTTTCTAAGTCTTTTACAACTTCTTCATAACAGCCTTTGTAGCCATACAAAATATTGGCTTGCGTGTTCATTCCATGATCGAGCAATTCTTGATCGAACTGTCGATCTGTCGCTTCAATCCGAATTTTATAATCTTCTATTAATTGACGAATCCGTTCAATCACTACAATCCCCCTAATAGAAAGGAGCGTAATCTCAGCTCTTTCACTTCTAAAGACTACTAACTACATATATACTTACACAGAAGATGGCTGATTACGGCACATATGTTTATGATAAAAAAGTAATAATGACTCTGTACGAATTAGCTTCGCACAGCATGTGCTTGACGGGGTTTGAACCCGCGACCACTCGATTAAAAGTCGAGTGCTCTACCAACTGAGCTACAAGCACATATGCGGAGCTTTGAAAAAGAAAGAAGGACGAACACAAGAAAAGTTAATTGTTTATGCTCCGCAATGCCGATACTGGGAATCGAACCCAGATGGAAAATTTCCAATAGATTTTGAATCTATCGCGTCTACCGCGTCTACCAATTTCACCATATCGGCTTAGTAGGAAGACCGGGAATCGAACCCGGATTGGCTGCTTATAAGACAGCGTGTCTAACCGTTGACGATCTTCCTATATGGCATCTGTTTCCAGATGCCAATTATCATGTCTCTTAATGGAGGTTTACACATTTGAGCGAATATGTATTATATAGGAGTTATTTTTCCATAATAGTTTGCTGTAAGAGACACATCTTCTATATATTAATTCTCATCTGAGAAATTTCTTTGCACGAATTTTTTCACTTGTTTCTAATTCTCTGCCAAACGTTTCTCTGCCGAATTTCTTCCATTTGGTTGGTTACTTTTACAAGGGCCAGATTTGAATCAGCAAGTTCTTTTCGCGCTTTCTGCAATTCAGTATTGGAATCATTCAGTCTTTCCAAAAGTTCGTTATTAGATTCAAGAGATTTAACCAACTTCTTCACTGTTTCGTCATACTTGCGCTTATATGGAATCTTTTTTGTGGCTGATGAAGATTCCTTCTTTGACTTCTCAATTGCCATTGGGACGTTATTGACTCCGGGCTTATCCAAATGATAAAACTCGTCCAAAAGATCCACGGCTCTTTCATCCAAAATCATGTGACGGCCCTTTCTGTTTTCGATATAGCCATAGCTAATATGGCCTTCCATTTTCATACCTATCCGTCTGATTGTGCTTCTAAGTGTTTCTTTCTTAACTCCAATTGCAATTGCGTAATCCGCAAGCGTGGTCATTTTTCTCTCCTTCCAATATGCGATTCTGTCTTATGTGAAATTTATGCACAAAAATTCAGTCACACGTATCACCAATTTGGTATTCAATATAGTAGGTGTTATCGATATGCTTTAACTGCACATCATACAAACCATATCCTTGTGAATACTGAGGCGGCAAAATTTTAGCAACCGCCTCATACAAATCTGTATATTTCTTATTCTTCAGTTTATGATACAATGTACCAGTGATCGGAGTTTTCATCTGTTTCATGTGTAATCTCTCACTTTCACTTTTACGATGATTCTCCGACCCATACGATCTTGAAGCTCAAGCAGTGGTCTGCCAACCACTCCTTCCATATCGGCAGTGCCGATTTTGGACTTGGGCTTCAATTTCACATACTGAATGGCATCTTCTACAGTTCCCTTAAAAATATATTCAGGCTCTCTTAATCCGAATGTAGTTGCAATATCATGTACCGCATCACGCTTTAACCAACAATGGGAATCCACTGCGTATACATCAAACAGCGCGAAGTCCACACCGCTTTTTAGATAGTTACCGTTTGATCCATTCGTATGGACCTTTTCTCCAAAGCCTTCCATATATAATATGAAGTGCTTCTCCCCGAATTTCTGTTCAAACAGTTCTTCTGTTTCCTGATTTTTGAACCGCTCCATCAATGCGTTAATAAGATTGCTTTGAATACTTGCGGCTTCGGTTCTCCCATGAAACTCGATTTTGTGGCCATCCCAATCAATTGATGTATTTGTACCATCAATCTTCTCTTGCCAAAGAAAAGGAAGGTCTTTTAGATATTCAATTGTTTCATCTATGTATTTTCCTTCAAGCAGCTTTTTGGAACCATCTTCGGCTCTCGAATTTGCAACAGGAATTTTTACATATTCAATCATGCGCTCACTGCTTTCTGAGCCATTCTGACAGCCGGAATCATGACAATTTCCGTAGGAAGATTTACCTCGTCATCGCTCCAGTCAATCAGCTGCCCGCAATCACACCACTTTGTTGGATGAAGCGACTGTCCACAAGTTGGACAAATCAATGATCCGTCACGGCTAACAATTGGCTTTTTCGGTTTCTGCTTGTTGAGCAGATCCTTAACATATTCCAATGATTCCATATCACTCTTGTTATTTGCATTGGAACATAGGCGATAAACTACTCCTTCAACTTCCTTGATTTCCATCATTCGTCCTTTCTATGTAATTGTTTACTGTTTCTGAAATCATAAGCGCTAAAATTATACAAATCAGATTCAGTACAACAGCATTGCTGCCAAGAGGCCAAATTATAAACAAGGCAAACATGCCAATAGCAGCAATAGCCAATGCACAATACTCCAATGTGTACAGACACAAGCGCTTAAACCTCCTCGGCATTTGGCTCCTTGTGCCCAGACTTCTTCTCTTTAGTCAAAGAGTCCCGATAAGTCTTCCAATTCTCGATGCGGCGCATAATACTCGTCCACTGCGCTGTCGGTAGCTTCTTCTGTACTTTCGGACTGATATTGATCTCTGCCATCCTGTTTCTCTTCTGTGCCATTAAAATCCTCCTCTGGGTTCTCGAATGCACTCAGCCAGTCGTTCAGAGAATCAGACGTATCTTTCTCCTCTACGATCTGTCCCTGAATAGGCTCCTGAACAACCACTGGTTCAGGGTTTGTTTCAGGCTTTTTCATTTCCATAGGATGGTAAACCTGATCTTCTGGACGATCTCCAATTGGTGCATTCATAATATTGTTTTCAGCCGGAATAACCTCCGTATCCGATGTTACATTTTCAATCGGAGCTTCCGCGCTGTTGTTACTAAGAAATTCTACGAGCAGTGCATAAATCAGCTCAATTTTTTCAGATACAATCTTCTTGTCCTTGGTATTTCGCATTTCTGCATATGTATCATAGGAAACGCCGTTAATTTCCTTGCTGTGCAGTTCATTCTTGAACGCGATCATAAAATCATTGAATCGCACATCATCTTCATCAAGATCCTTGAATTTGTGGAATACAGAGAACCAAATATATGCGTCCTTTACTTTAAACAGATCCTTGGTTTCATCTGTAACCACATCATTCAGACGATCCGCACTTTCTTCCAGATCATCAAAATCTTCCTGAGAAGCATTGTTAGCCAGATACTCCGCATTTGCCTCAGTATTCTTCTTCCAATCGTCCAGATAATTGGATGCCATAATGGATTCTACGCAAATTTTCTCCAGTGCGCCCTTCTGTTCCTCAGAAGTTTTATATTTTCCATCTGTAAAGAACTCCATGCTTGTGATCTTCTTTACTCGGGTTGCATATGTATAGCCAATCTTCAGAACAGCTTTCTGATTAGAGTTCATTACTTTTGCTGCATTTCTACGAAGCATATCGTACTGAATATCTTCATCTGTGCAATTCAATCGAACTAAGAATGGAATTTCTGTATCCCAAAAGATATCTTGAAGCTCTAGTGGCAAATCTCTAAATTTCTTTCCCCGAATATCAAATTCTTTCCAATCAAAAAGCTGCTCTCCAGTTTTTGGATCAATATGTGGGTTTGTCTCATATTTAACAATAGGACGCAGCACCTTATTCCCAATTTTCCAACTATTATTAGAAAATGAAATAGTTGTTCCAAGTCGCTGTTTTCCATCCGTTAGATACTCAGCAATAGACCCATTTTGCATTACTTTTTGAGAAATCATTAATGGGTCAATAAAGTCTTGTTGAAGAATTGCCGCAATAAAATTAGATTTTGCTTCTACTGTCCATTGCCCTTCTTCTCTTTGAAGAACATAATCGAGCAAAAGATGTTTGGTCTGAATTTTTTTCTTAATAGATGTAATCGTGTAATTTGCCAGCCTCCGTCTATTAAATCCATATTCGCTCATTTCATTTTCCTCCTGATTATTTTGTTCTAAATCATTTCCGTATAAGATCTGTGTATGTTTTACAGACCTTATAACGTCCATTGCATCATTTAATTCTCGCCGTGACAGATTTAATGCCACACGAATTTCATCAATTGAAAACCCTTCCATGATCAGCTCGACAATTTTACGCTGAATCCCTTGAAAAGATTTTACGTATTCATATACTGGTTCGCTCAATTCATACCGATCCAGCACATGATCTACACTGTCATTAACACCTACTGTTTCTCGGATGTTCACGCTTTCATCTGTTTCGGCATCGAGCGGAACCGTCTGTGTACTTGCTGTAACAGCCGCGCTATTATTAATCTTTGTTAGTTCTGTTTTAATCTTCCGTTTGAAACAATCGACTGCCCACGCATAGAAATTGTCGCATTTTGTTTCATCGTAAGATTCCACAATGCCTCGAAACCCATAATTACACGCTGACAAGAAATCATCCCAGTGTAGATTTGCATCGCTGCAATAACGCCGTATCAACGGCAAGACAATCTGTTTTAGCTTCTTCATTCCGTCCCCAAGGTACTCTGAATAAAGAAGCTCTTTTTGAGCCTCTGTCATGTCCTCCTCCATTTTCAGTTTTTATGCGGGTGTTTATGCTGCGATGTGTGCAATGCAGATGAATTTGTATATATGTACGCATCAGGGGAACCGAGTTACCGATCCCAGCTCCCCATGCCCTTCATGATAGTCGAACACATGTTCGATTTCAAGAGGGCGGCAGTAAAATTATCGCAGACATTTTTCGCGGATTCTTGATCGCGCTCACTCTCAAGCTCTCTACAAAGTCATCGAGAATATGCTGAATCTCGTCTCCGTTCCTTATGATATTCTCGCAGTCCGCGAATTTTCTGGTCTTAAATTCACTCGGACCGTTCTTTGCGTCTGCGATTGATACCAACACCTTCGTGTCTCTTCCGCGAAGTTTTACAGCTTCTTCGGCTGTCATTTCTACGTAGATCATGTTCAAACCTCCCAGTTTGCCGTGTATACGCGCTTTACCGCCGCCTGTTCTTTTACATCAGACAGATGTCCCAATGGTCTGATGATCCGATCTTTTGAGATCTGCCTCATACATTCTCCCAGAAGCATGGAATCCTTCTGAAGACCATTTCCTTCACGCGCCCGAAAGAAGGAGTGCGTGGGCAGGTATTCATTTTTGATCTGTGATGTAAACGGCATCACAATCGTTGTAGGACTATATCTATTGCCGACATCATTCTGTATGATCACGGCGTTTCTGATCCCGCCCTGTTCAGAGCCGATTGTGTTTGCGCCAAAATCGACCAGAACGACATCGAATTTCTTGATTCTCATGTGTGCTTTCCTCCTTTCTTGATTCGAATGATATAACCTTACTATAGTAGTTGTCAAGTAGTTTTATATCTTTATTATAACTTTCCCCAATTTTGTTGACACAAATATGAGTATCTTCTTATACTTATATACAACAAATGTTATATAACCATTATCAAAATAGGAGGTAATTATGCCAATGGGAAAGTTACAACCTGGTAAAACAAGATTAACCATCATTCTCCCAGATGACTTAAAAGATTGGATAATTGCAAAAGCAGAAACCAAAAATAGAACAATGAGCAATTATGTCCTAGATCTTTTAATGCAAGAAAGAGAAAAAGATCCCAATCCGTAGTTATGAGCGCATACATTTGTATGCGCATTTTTTTATTCTTCCATTGACTCGAATCTACCCACCGACACCTCATAAGCCGTCATCTGAATCACAATTCCGTTGAGTTGCTTCATATATGTACGACTTTGGATTCTGCCATCCAACTTGATCTCTTCTCCAATGCGAAGCTTCCCGGCTCGATCAGCATTGTCATTCCACATAATCAGAGGAATGTAATCAGACTGTCCGCAATTTCGTTGCACTGCTAACATCACATCACAGACCCTCGTTCCCTTCGGAGTCAGTCGGAACGTTGGTTGTTTGCATACATATCCTGTGAGCCATATATTATTGATGGATTTTACTCCACTCGTAACTTGCCGCACTTCTTCTACATATATATAAAGCCGTACACGTGCCGTTGCTTTTTCATTAAATGAACGAAAGCTTCCTCTGATATAGAGCACTGAATCGGATTTGATATCGCTGGTCAATTCCTCTGGAGTAATAATCGGCAATAAATCAATTGTCCCACTCTCCCTCTCACATGCGACCTTTGTGGTATAAAATGACTTTCCACACATTTCATGATTAAATCTTAACGCTTCTTTTACAGTTCCGATGATTTCTAATGTATTGTCCATTTTTATATCCTTTCTGCCATTTCTTGGCTATGGACAATACATTACACTTATGATGATGCAATATCTTTAGCGTATGATAAAAGATCGTGCCATTGAATTTTTTATGCGTGATTGGTAAAATTTCACATATAAAATTTATAGAAGGAGAAAAATATATGAATAGTCACTATCTCAACGCTGAAAACCTTCAGAAACTACTCATTCAGTCTCGCGAACAGGCCAATAAAACACAGCGTTACATGGCCAAAGCTCTTCGCCGTTCCGTACCTACTATTCAAAATTGGGAGTATGGAGTCTCCGTTCCTGATGTACTTGATCTACAGGCATGGTTTGAAGTCCTCGGCTTAAATCCGCTCTGTTACATTCTCAATTTCCTCGCGCCTGACATATATGGAAATTCAGAAGAAACACCTAAAATTGAAAATGCGCTGATCCATTACATCACGGATATCGCATCTGAATCAGAAAAACGGAAGCTTGCCTTTTGTATTTACGGAAACTCCGGATCTTCATGGTCATCACAGCTCGATGAATTTACGGCCATCAATTGCTGCACTCTTCGCACCCGCGTGACTGTTTCACAAGCTGTTTATGATTCCTATGTTATGGAACAAGCACAAGGCACACTCCAAAATCCAGAGCACATAGCTCCAGATTTAGCAAATCTTAAAGCTGCTATTGATGCCGGAAGAAAATCTGCTATGAACGGCGAATCAGGTTATGTACAGCGCAATGTTTCGACCAAAAAAGAAACTCCGGCGTAATGCCGGAGTAATTTCTTTTCTTCAGTTTAAATATTTTGCTTCTATCGCCGGATCTGGAAGTGGCATCCAAGCATTAATCTGGTACTCTTCTGGTGTATCGTCTATAATTTCACCAGTTCCAGAATCAAATTGCCATCCAGTGTTGTATCTCCAAGCTATATACACAAAACCGTTATTGTTACACACAAGCACTCTCTTTGCCATTTCCGGCAATTTGTTTTTAGTGAGAATCCAATCACCCATCAAAAACATCCTGCGAAGCCTCCATATCCGCATAATGTAGCTCTATCAACTCATTATAAAACTGTTCTCCAAATTTTTCCTTCGCTTTTTTATGATCTTGTGAAGTTTCCCACGAAAAAGGTAACATATGCCATGTAATCAGTGCGGATACATGAATCATTTCAATATAATCTAATCCTTGGCCAAGATAGAATAACGATTTATACGCGCCAACATTTTCATGATGATAATAATGGGCTTCGGGAGATATTTCCCCATTTGAATCAACAAATACTTGCGTTTCAAGTTTTCCCCAATCATGTAGCATACCAGCTGTGGCAAGTATAGGACTTATATTTGCCAAGATACTTGCAGTCCTGTTTAAATGCAAATATAATGGTTCCGCATGATGTTTATTTCTTTGATTAAAGCAAAAAGTATCATCAATATAATCATCCACAGAAAGCAATTCCAAAAAAGATAGGTTTACCCGTATCTCATTCCAACCTTCAAAATACCAAGGTGTCTGCCAATTTAGTACCATCTTATTGATAACTTCCTCCGGAACTTGTCTATCTCTATCTTGGTTTAATTTCTTACAAGTCCATACCGGTGTAAAAAATATAATACATATTTTGTTAATTGAAATATTTTTTGGTAATTGTTTTAATGCTCCAATTCTATGCTTTGAAGAGACATTGGTTGCATCCCAAATAACATCGTACCCATTTTCCAACGCAGCATTTGTTTGTCGCTGCATTATCTCGAATACTTCGGTATTTTTACTTTGATCGTTTACATCCCCGAGCAAGGCTCGGATTTCATCAGAGCTTACAATTACAAAATTGTGATGATCTTCTGCATATTTTCTCGCCCAAGTCGATTTTCCAGATGCCGGAAGACCAACTGCCATAATAAACCTTTGCATTACGGTTCCTCCAAAACGTCATTCAAATTAATAGCCGGATACAAATCTTTCCATTTTTTATAACGATAGCCATCTTTCAGTACATTGTATGGTTTGTTTTTTCGTTTACAAAATGCATATCCACGAAAATCTTTCGGACATATTTTATTTACAAAATCAGCAAATGTCTTATCACTGTCATTAATCGGAGCTAGAGATATCCACTTATTATATGATGAAATTATTATATCAACCGCATCCTCATATACCTCTTTTATCTGAAGCACATCTTTTCCAATTACTTCAATTCGCTTTCTATATGCTTCTGGAATTTTTGACAATAAATCATCATATGTATCATCTGCAATAGCACGAATAATACAATTTACAGAACCAAGTTTTGTCAACATCTTATGCATCGAAACATAATCATTGTATTTGACTTTGACTTTGAATCCGTCAATGTCAACAACAAACCCTTCTGCTTCATTTGCTTTTTTATCATCAAGTTCGGTCAATACTTGATCCAATGTTTTATCAAAAGTCTTTGTGGCTGGGATTCTATACTTTTGTGCTATTTCAATGACGGATTTATATGAAAACTCCATTCCTCCAATTCCTGTGAATACATCATCCACGCATCGCATTCCGATAAGGAATAATCCTTCTTGATCATATTGCACTACATGTGCGTCTTTTTTAGAAATATATTCAAAAATAAATGTCTTCTCAGGATTTGACATTAGCATTTCCGTATAATGCAAATCTTCGTAGAACATACGAATTGCATCAGCAAGCCTCCAAGAAGTTCCCGGATTTAAAGCCTGACTACTTGCCATAAGCAATTTGCCATCATACCAACGGGCGCTCATCATGCTCCCATCCAGCTTTTCAGAGATTTCTACATGTTTTGCTTTCTTCAGTCGTTCCTGAATGTCAGCAAGCATACATCCCTTCCCTTCGTTTAGATTCCGAAACTTACGGAAAGGGACAAGCGCCAAACAGTTATTCTTTGTATCTATTACCACAGAGCGACACTCCATATATAATCCATCATACATATCCCAAAAATCATCTGGGTTTCCATCAAATTGGTTTATGAAATTATAATGAAGGAGAAGAAACTCTTTGTACTGGACAATAAGTAAATTACTGATGATTTCTTTATATACCGGCTCTCCATTTGCTGCGAGATATTCGCTCCAATAATGAAGGATATCTTTCTGCTCTTCGGGCAAATCTGAAGTATTCCGCATATTTTCCTGGACTTTCTCTTTCATTGTCAGAAATAAATTAAGAGCAGGATTCCATGTATATTTTTTTATTACATCATTCATTTGTATTCCTCAATACCAAACTCCATAATGACAATTTGGACATTCATAATAAGTTTGTCCGTTTTTATGAGTAATTGCTTGATATTTTATTCCACATCGGACACAATAACCGCTATTGAAATATTTGATCTCAGAACTCATTCCTCCATATGCAATCAAAGAAAACCAAGAAACTATAATCAATACACATAAAATTTTCAAGAATTTACCATTTAATAATGTGCTCCAAATATATCCTATAAATCCTCCACATATAATTCCAATCAATAAACTACCAAATAAAATTCTCAAATATCTACCTCATATTTATCATCAATATTGAATAGTTCTTTTATCAGGCCTGAAATTAAACACATATCAAAATTCAAATGAGAAAGTACATCCGTACCTTCTGTTATTACAACTTCTTCATAAGTACTGCATATTATATGTGCCGCCCTTTTAACGAATTCTCCATATGAAATTGTAATTTCATCATTTTCATGTTCTTTAACAAAATCATCTAACCGTTCTTTAACATCGTTCAAATTAATACCCTCGTCCACACCTTCTGCAATATCCAAAGTCAATGCTCTCATCTAGTTCACTACCGCATTTTGGACAATAGAAGCCCAAACCGCATTGCCGTCCGCATAACCGTCACTTATCCACTCTGTTTTTTGTATCATGATAGCTTGCCTTTTCTACCAGTTTTTCATATTCTTCGTCAGTCAGTGTTTTCATTTTCATCCCCTTTATACGGTTCCGGAAAAGGCATCCAAGCCGTAACCTCTAAACAAATTTCGATTCTGCTACGAGAGAAATACCATTTTCCGTCAATGTAACTGGCTGCGTCTGTAACAAGCCCTTTGTTTGTGGGAAAATCTATCTTAGTTGTCACAAGCTTCGTCAGAGCATCATCTGGTAATCTCTCCGTTACCGGAATCCACTTCATTCCAATCATCTTCGTCTCCCTTCTTCCTGTATTTCTCGATGTCCTCCGGGCGGGCAAGTTTGCAATACTTCCAGTGTATAGTTCTCCAACCGTCGCCTGTAAATGATGTCATCCCATTAATCCATGTTCCACATCCACATTGTCCGTTTCTCTCTGCAAAATGTTCTTTCATCCAAGACTCGTTTTCGCTGTTCCTTACCAGTACCGGCGTATCTACTGGCACACGATCCCAATCAATATCGTTGTCCCAGTCAATTTTTTTCGGCTCCTCGTATTCGGAGTTAAGCCACTTAAGCTTTTCGTCACTACAAGAACCGTTGTAGGAGAAAAAGCCGCAATTATCGCAGTCTTCGCCCTCACACTTTTTTATTTCTCCGCTTGCTGTTTTTCTCCATGTTATGCCAGCAACCATAAAAGGCATTATATCTCGGATATTCTTCTCCCAATTTTTCATCATACACCTCGCCAATGAAATCACATTTGATCAGGATGAATTACGACCTGTTTAACATCAATTCCCTGAATCTCAGAGATTGATTTTAATACTTTGCTTGAAGACAATAATATATCTTGAATTTTTTCTTTTTGAGACTCAAATATTTCGTCATACCCAAAAAGCCTACTAATCGCAATAAACGCTCCCTTATTGAAATCAAATATATCTTCTTTGCAACACGTAGTCTTCCCGATCTTTCCATTTTCTAAATTCTTTACGATGACTTCATTCCCGTCCTGATAGACAACAATGCGTGGCTTCTTCTTTGCCTTGACCTTTCCCTTTCCCGGCTCCGCTTCTTCATCAAGCCACTTGTCCATAAGCTGTTCGCAGTCACCGCGAGCATCAAAGAAAATACAATCAAAGCACGTACCCAGCTTACACAGCATTAACGTCCCATCCTTTCTTATTCCTACACGTTCTGCGATTTTTGCTTTGTCATCCGGATTTATTCCAAGTGCTTCAAAATCTTTTCTTCTTTTCTCCCAATTTGTCATTTCTGCTCATCCCTTCCTGTTTAAGTTACCTTTTCAGTTAAACGGCAATTCTTCATCGATACCGTCCGGAATACTCATAAAACCATCCACCGCAGCACTTGTTCCGGAACTCTGCAGAGCCGGTGTACTATAATTCTGTGCCGTATCGTTTGCTGCCTTACTTTCAGCAAATTCATGTTCCTCGACAACTACATCTGTTGTATAGACCTTGGTCCCGTCCTGTCTGGTATAGCTGCCGGTCTGGATCCTTCCGGAGACGCAGATCTTCACGTCCTTATGCAGGTATTTCTCCACAAACTCTCCTGCCTTACCGAAGACAATGCAGGAAATGAAATCTGCGGTCTGCTGTCCGTCCTTTTTCGCTCCGCGCCGGTCTACTGTCAGACGATAAGACGCAATGCACATTGACTGCGCCCCTGCGTATATTTCACTTCCGGATCGGCTACTAATCTCCCGATAAGGCTGCATTTGTTCATTCATCTACCTCCTTCATTTCATTGTCTCCAGATATGCCCTTGCTTCTTCTAGCGACTCCATTGCGTCATTTAATCTCGATAATGCGATTTCTGCTCTGACACTCTCTACCGTCATTCTTGCCACTGCCAGATATGCGCCGTAATCAAAGTAAAATGTGTCTTTTGGGGAGCAGATTGCTTCTCCATGTTTTCCAGATACAAGGTCTTTCGCAATGACTTTATTGCCGTCCTGATAGACAACAATGCGTGGCTTCTTCTTTGCCTTGACCTTTTCGATTTCATACTCCGAAAAGGCACATCCGTTTTTGTCGTTGCCAAAATGCACGCCGTAAATTTTTGCTCCGGTACTTGTGCTGCGAATCATTTTTACTACTCCGATTTCACCATATCTTCCTAAACTTTTCGTTGTGACTTTCACGTTATCCCCGACTTTGATATCATCATTTTCTTTTTTCTTGTCTGTTTTTACAAATTTGAGACAATCAGCACTGTACCATGAATGCATCTTCCCAATAACTCCGTCGATTTCGATATAAAACGGAGCACTTGGATTGCATTCGCTCATATCAATCTCGACAACATTACCAATATATCCTGCATACAATCCATTTAATATTTTTACTGTATCACCAATTTTAAAATCATTTCTTGTATCCGGCTCAATGTATTTGGCATCATAAAACATCTCTTGCTTTTTCCCTTTTTTCGTGATTTCTACACGATACGGAAATCGCATACTCATATTGATGTCAACAATTCTTCCGCAACACCCTTTAAATAACCCATCCACAACCCTAATTTTGTCACCAACTTCCATATGTTTCTTTTCTTTGTTTTCCATATTTACCCTCCATTTTATACTAAACAACTTGTTAACCACGGAATTCTTTTTGGCTCTTCATAATCATTCATTACATCTTTCGGATTGACATAATAAATAGGCTTGTCCTTAAAATAAACACTTGCAATCCCTTCTTCTGCTCCGTAATATTTGAATTCAAATGCATTAGATACAAAGATAAATACATCTGCTTTCTGAAGCAAAAGCACATTCATAAGTAACTGCGCATAATTATTACAAATAGCGCCATTTTCTGTTTGCGCTTGATTTAATCTACTAGCGGTTCCATCAAGCAATTCCAGTTCTTCTCCCATATACGCTTCCGCGAGTTTCTTCATTTTCGTTACAGTTTTCTCAATCTCGCCTGGAAGGCGCTTATACATTGGGCAACAAACAAATACTTTTTTCATATAAAAGTCCTATTTGTCTTTTGTAGAAAATCATTATCTATCATTGCAGTAGGGATGTATTCTCCTTTAATTTTTGAACAAGCCAAAGGCCAACGAGCATCGGAATTGCATCTGAAACAAATGCAATCATATTCTTAGGGAATTTCACTTCAAACGGAATCATATATAAAGAACATTCAATTACCGTTTTAATAAAACCAATCCCAATAAACATTGCAAGAATCGTGAGAATTGCATATTTCCAAAAATTATTGCATTTTCTTTTTTCAAATAAAGTCCCAACATAAAATCCAATAAACATATTTGCGAACATCCACCCAATTGGAACCCATCCAGAAAATAGCAGACTCTCAATTAGACATCCAATCATCCCGACAATAGTTCCTTTATGCCCAAAAAGAACACAATATACTCCAAACACAATATATCCAAGATCTGTTTGAATGTGTCCAATTAACGGAATCTTGATAAGCGCCGCTAATGCAACATATAAAGCAACCCCAATTCCTAAATAGCAAATTTCTTTTGTCTTATTCATAATTTCCTCCATTTATAAAATAACAACACTTGTTACCATTTAATTCTCAGTCTCACAAATTCACTGCACTAAAAAAGAACCCCGGTGGGTTCTCTTACTTTTCTTGTAACTTATCTATAATATTTTCTCCAGCCCATCGCACTCCGTTTGCGTATCCGTTCCACATATCCCATCCGGGCATAAAATTTTTCTCCATATTTTCAGTTGCAATTTTCATTGCTCTATTATATTCTTCTCTCCAATTGAGTGGTTCCATTTGCCCAATATCTCCTCAAACTCATGTGCTCAATACCAATATTCTCTCCAACCCGCCGGATAGCATTACCAACTACACTTTCCTTATACCGCTCTCCATTTTCATCCACAAAGATAAAACCATCCTTGTTCGTCCTACCCAGTGTGTTTATCTTCCGGAACAACTCTCTCATATCATCCGTCATCGGAAGTTTTCGGTAGATTCGATTTCTTGACACGACTAAATTTCTGCAATGATCCAAATCATCTCTCTGTTTCACCAGCCGGATACCAAGACTGTCATGCTCAATACAATCCCATTTCAATGCCGCAATCTCTCCCACCTTCAGTCCAGTAAGAAGCGACAGTTCCATCGCATAGATCGGCATATACTCTGGCGTTTCCTTTTCGCGCTGATATACGTGCTCTCTGAACGCAGCGCGCTGCGCTTCCGTCAGATCCTTCCATTCCTTTATAGGCGTAGGCTTAGACACAGCAATAATCTTGTCTCTATTGAAAACTACAATAAGACATGTCTTTATATGCTTTCATGCATCATCACCTCCGACACTATATAATTCTTTCTCAAAATATTTTTTTGCATAAAAAAGAGAGGCTGTTTCCAGCCTCTCCGTATGTATATTTACTTATTCTTCCCCGGAGTGATAATCTGATAATCCCATTCCAGAATATGTTCGCCATCTTCATTCACAAAAATGTGCCTATTCCATTTCTTGTATAGAGTTCCGTCTCCGCGAGTAACATATACTGCATCATTTGTTCTGTTTTCCATAGCTAAAGCTCCTTCCATTAAAAAAGCCGGGAGCCTATTCTCCCGACTGTGTTACTGTATTAAAAAAAGAAGCCCTTGCGGGCCTCTCATTTAACCGATCTTTTCTATGTGTTCTCGATTGCCAAGCTGCGTTACTTTCCAATCATTCGCTTCTTCGCACTCGAAATCTATTGATTCTGGTACTTGATCATCCACCGGAAGTGCTCCATCTATAGTATTGATATCTCCATTTGGGCTAAGCCATATGATCGTTCCACATTGAAAAGTCTTATCCGAGCTGTCCTTTGTCACACAATATGCTTTTAAATATTTCATAGGTATTTTCTTCTCCCATCTTATACATGAGTAATTATGACAAAATTGGCAATTTTTAAATCTTCTATTTTTTTCGCAACCTCTTTCAATTTTAGAATATCATCATCATTAATAAGGTTCGTATAAATAGATATAATTGGTGATGAATCAAAATTATTAACATTCAAATATTCATGAATAGTTTCATATAATTTATTTAAAGCAATTTCTTTTGGATCAATTATATAACTGTTATCAAAATTTAAAGAAAGACATTCATCATATATAAACACAATATTAGGATAACACATAGATACGGCTTCAATAATATAAGATTTTCCGTTTTTACCAGTTATTTCAATCATAAAATATCCCTTTCTTATCTTATTTTTTGTGTTTTACATTTCCTTTCATCTGGATCATGGGTAATTACATTTTCCCGATCATATTTATAAACAGTTAATGGTCCACCAATGCATGGAATTTTCCCCCATTTCTTTATAAATTCACATGCCACATCATAATTTTTTCTGGTGCAACATTCTTCCTCTTTAACGATATTTATCAAATTATCGTTAAAAAGATTTTGAACTTTTCTAACATATTTTTTTACAGGAAAAAGATCAAATGGATATGGATATTTGTCCATAAAGTACAAACGATTTGTTTCAGTTTCTCTAAGCAAATCAGTTAATTGATCCGCAAAGTTATAAGTAAATGGTTTATAATATGCTTTTCCGTTTGCAATTGCTTCTTTTCTGCGAAGCATATTATTATAAAACTCATTCCCTTTGTCAATTTCCTCTTTCATTTCTTTTTCCAGAGTGAAATCATGCACCACCTGACTTGTATCACCAACATAGACCAATACTTCTCGTCCATTCTTTGTCATTTCGATACACTTGTGATATCCACAATACCAACAGCCCTTTCCATTCTGATAGATCTTCTTTCCGTTCTTTTCGGCCTCAGCCTTGCATTTTCTTAATTCTTCAAAATCACTATATTTTTCGCTCAATACAATGCAAAGAATAACAAACCAAAAAAGCAAGCCAAACATAATACCTCCATTATTTCATAATATCAGTCATAATATCAGATGCCTGAATAGTAGGATTTACATTGCTTCGAATATATTTTTCTGTAGTTACTGGAGATTTATGCCCCATACACTTTTGTGTAAAATAAATATCTTTTGTTTTTTCATAAATCTGTGTGCCATAAGTTGCACGTAATTTATGGGGCGAAATTTTCTTCCCTTTTATGCATGCAGTTCTGCCACGCACTATTGCGTATAAATCAGTTGTTTTCATTTCTTTATATGACCATGAATCTCGATTTTGCTCTCTATGATACCGTACTATTCTATTTTTCCCCCATTGGTCATATCGTGTTGGCGCATGTAATGCCAAAAACAGTTGATCTGTATACATAAATTCACATTTATTTCTTACATCTATCCATTTATCTATTAGCTTACAAACATCCGAAGAGATACAATATTCTCTAACTACATCCTCCTTTTCTGTTACAGTAACGCATCTTTTAATCCGATCATAATCTTGAACATTTATATCTAGCAGTGCCGATTCGCGGATTCCAGTATTTAACATAAATGAGAATAATGCCCTATCCCTCACTCCGCGATATGTTTTATCTTGGTTTATTTTGTCCATAACCATTTTAATTTCATCAATGGTTAAGTATCCATTATTTCGTTTTTCAATTGTATCTCTTGATTCTATATATTTTGGCTTTGGAATATCTTCCATATAATTTTCTGAAATAATTCCTTGTTTATAAAGAAATTTACAAAATGGTTTTAGTGTAAGATATCTCGTCACGTGGGATGTTTTCTTTATTTCTTCATTTTCATATATTTTTTTTACATTCGAAATGTAATTATAGAAATCATTGTAGTCCAATTCTTCTTCTTTTTTCCCAACATCATTTAAAAATTTAGTAGCTAAATTAATTCTATCGTATTTAGTTCGCACCGATAAATAATACATAGAATCATAATATTGTTTCATAATATCAGATGCATTTTCAAGGAGATTGTCTATCCACTCTTGTATTCTCTCTGCCTGTCTTCCGTTCGCTTCCATCTCTCCACCTCACATCGTCAAATCATCCAGATTACCTGCAACTTCATCCAGCGTATCTACCGCCTCTTCCAAAACACCAATCGCTTCTTCCATCGTCTGGCCCATTTCCGTAGCCTGTAATCCCTCACTCAGATTGTCATATGCATATTCTTCATCGTCCAAAACACTCTGAAGCTCATCTTTATTCTGATTGATTTTCTCAATTACCTTCGCAATCGCCGCTCTTCTCTGCTTATTCATATTTCTTTTCCTCCGATCTATACTATTAACACAGCCAACACACCACCATGTTCTGAAGCATCATCTTTAGTGATTAATTCACCATCTGCGTAGTAATCATTGTTTACTCCACCATACCACGTCACAACACCGTGCTGATTTCCGTATTTATTGACGGCGCTTTCTACGCACTCCGCTTCGGAACTGCCCATTATTACAATTTCAAACCCATCTTCAAAATTAAATTCTACTGCAAATGGCAATAATAACAACATATTTCCATCCTTCAAAAGTGAAGCCTCACACGACTAAAGTCGCGTGCTTCCATACCACATTTCATAGTGATATAGACCGCTGACCACCCCTCAGGCAATTGCCGTGCCGTTGTATGATGACTCATACAGGGCGGAGCAAAGGCTACGTAGAGTGGACAGTGTGCAGGTGCTTCTCTTCATGCATTCCGGAACTTTTGCCGCAATGCACTGCCATTCCGTTACCGGAATGGACTTTCCGATTTCACGGATAAAATACCGTGCGCCAATGTTATAGCTGGCATTCAGATCACAATGGTAAATCTTTCCATTCTGAAATTCGCAAAGACTGTAATTATTGCTTGTTTTGATTGAATCTTTTCCGCGCAGGACTTTACCAGATCCGTCGAAAGCAAGGCGCGAAGTCCCCCATGCGCAGACTCTTGCGATATGAATGCCAAAACGGTGTGCCTTGTTTTCGACAATGCTCTGCACCGTCTGCGCTTTCCATAAATGAAGTCTCATACTTCGTGACTTCTTCTTGCGCTTGCTTGTCTTATCAGTATGGTTTTGAAAGTTAAGATGCTCCATAACAATCGCATCCACCTGATACAGAACAGCAATATCGGTAATAAACTGTGCCGTCTTCACGGCAATGGCATCATTTGCGCCATTGGCAAACCGCCACAGCCTTCCGACACGGCGTGACCCATGGCTTTGGGCTCTGCGTATATGATCCGTCTTGCGTTTCAGACAGTCGTATTCTTCCGGAAGGCGAAGGAAATGCCTTCCGATGATCGTGCCGTCTGAACGCATAACGGAGCATACGCAGCAGTGGTTGATGCCAAGGTCTACCGCTACAATCCGCTGATCAAAAATATCTGTATCTGAGAGAGTCTGCTGCTCCTCAAAACAGAAACGCAGAAACCAGCGTTTCCCTCGTTTTTGAAGAACAGGAGCGCATTCTTTTCGATCAGCGCAGTGCCGGCGGATGTAATCGACATCTGATTTCCGCAGCTGCAAAGAGATCCAGTCCCATGTATTACGGATCCATACCTTGACTTTGCAGCTGTATTCATCTGTTCTCTGATACATGACAGTTTTATACATACACGGAAACTCAAAACCAGCTTTCGGGATGCCTGGCTCTGCGCCGCGAGTCTTTGTGCCAGCAGCTTTCCAATTTGAAAGATTTGACTTATAGGAAGATACCTTTCCGATTGCGCAGGCGATGGCATCCCGCCGAAGATAAGACGGGAATTTATAAAATACAGAATCAAAATCATACTTGGGATGCGGATGCTCCTTTGTTTTATGAATCAGATTCTCCACATAGCTTTTTCTAAGGAGCATCCCATCCAAGGCAGAAATCTCATTCCAGTTTTCAAGGCATACCGAGATCAGAAAATCTACAGCATCGCGGTAAATACGTACAGTATCATCAAAAATATGACGATACTGTTTAATCTGTACTTTGTAAGATGACGTAATTTTCACCGCGATGCCTCCTTTCTACGAGCGTTTTGGCCTGCCAGGTTTTCTGTCTTTGGTTTTCTGCCCGGCGATATATGCATGGATTTGTTCGGCAGTACGGTCACTGACTGTTGCAATGAAATAAGATGGATTCCATAAATTTCCACCCCACAGCTGTTGTTTTAACTCAGGGTGCAATTTAAAAAGATGCCATGCCGTACTGCCTTTTAAAATCTTAACTGCATCGGAAGGCTTGCATTGTGGCTTTGTCTCGACAAGCAGATGAACGTGATCCGGCATCACTTCCATTGCACAGATTTTGATGTCCTGCTCTGCGGCATATTTCAGAAGTAGATCCTTCAGATCTGTTTCAATACTGCCGCAGAGAACTGCCTTCCTGTATTTCGTAGCCCACACAATGTGATATTGAAGACAATAAGCATATCCTCGGCCATATGTTATATTGGATGGAGCCTGCATTTCTAATGTATTATTCATATTTATATTATACCATATGCAATTAGAAACGCAAACATATATTCGATTTTATATAAAAAAAAAGAGGTGCCCCTTACTCACGACTAAAGTCACGAGCATGCGGGGCACATTTAGTCAAACAATGCGTAGTACCAGACATTTTTCTCCACTATAAAAGAGACACAGAATCACATCCGTGTCTCAATTATACAGCCATATACGTTTATTTAATAGGTCGCACAGTTAATCCCATCCATATTGTACACGCAAATCTGCGTTGCTAACACTCGTAACGTACCCCGCTGCGCTCTGTACCATTACAAAGTGTGGATACAACCCAACCACAGTTCCCGGTGCTCGTTCACCTTTACTTTGCGTTTCATACATAATCTGATCTCCAATTCTTAATCCATGATCTTTTGCAAATCTCATCTTATCCTCCACTCAATCGGTTCGTCTATTACAACGAGCTTCCCATTTCGGTAATGGCTATTGTTAATTCCGGCGAACACAATTAACTTTCCGTGCTTTTCCTGCAAATCTTTTGCCCGCCTTTTGCAATGCGAACGTTCATAACCATACAGAATTGTTTCAAATCCATCAACATATTCAACGCGGATTGCATACGGCCAACATATGCGCCCCATTTAATCGTCCTCCACTTCGATAATCTCCCCATCTCTCATCGTATACCAAGTGTCTGCTTTAATTGTTTCTCCATCTACCTGCACCATCTTGGCTCCATTCAGAGTCCACACTTCTGGATTATTAATATCATTCTCATCGCCATACCAATCCGCAAAAACAAGATATGCACCGATTACTCCTTTTGCCTTACTGTGATACCCCCATGCCACAGCAACTGCGGTTGGATTTTCTGCACTGGAAGCTCCCCTGTATCCAGTTGCACTGGAAGCTCCACAATTCCCAGTTGCACTGGAAGCTCCCCTGTATC
>ERZ808246.920-NODE-920-length-22778-cov-4.813669_pt1 | contig 22778 bp, 17 predicted proteins | sample MGYA00521083_ERZ808246 | MGnify/ENA primary metagenome ERZ808246 (study PRJEB31516, sample SAMN03275577) | gut metagenome | biome: mammalia-associated habitat; material: feces | host: Papio cynocephalus | place: Kenya | collected 2012-07-07 ... | reverse complement strand
AGTTTCTTAGTAAGTAATTTATTTAATGTAAAGTAATATAGTAATTAATCAAGAAGCTGTCAAGTAAATCCAGTAAACATCATAGGACGAATAGGACTAATATGACGTTTGGGCTAAACACCAGGAGCGTTTGGGCCAAACACCAGGAGCGATTGGGATAAACACCAGGAGCGATTGGGCTAAACAGGAAAACAAAGAAAAGGAAATTATTTACTTAAAAAAGGAGGAAAGGTTGTGAGATTAGCATAAAATTAGTAAATTCGCAGCCAAAAGAAACATAAAAGATCGATATTATGATAGACTATTTCATCGAGAATCTTTGGCAACTATGGACTTTAATTTCTATAATATGCCTTATTTTAGAATTAATGAATGGCGATTTCTTCATTCTGTGCTTTGCAATTGGTGCTGCAATATCAGCATTATTTTCGGCATTTGGGATTTCGTTTTATGCTGGTCTTGCTATTTTTGCAGTAACTTCAGTCCTTAGCATTTACTTTGTAAGACCCTCAATGTTAAAATTTCTACATAAAAATGAAGTTAACAGAGCGAGTAACGCAGATGCTTTAATTGGGCGCATCGGAAAGGTTAGTGAAGAAATAAAAGAAAACGGCTATGGAAGAGTAGCCTTAGATGGTGATGACTGGAAAGCAGTATCTTCTGACGGCAAAGAGATAACGAAAGGGGAAAACGTCAAAATTGTAGGAAGAGAAAGCATTATAATCACAGTAGAGCCAGTTTAAACAGGTAAATGAAGTAATAGTTTCAACATGTTGAATTTTAAATTAATACGCTTATGAATATTGGATTTTATGTATTAGTGGCGATAGTATTGTGCGCCCTAATTTTAGTAAAGAAGAGTTTGGTAATAATACCACAGTCGGAAACAAAGATAATAGAAAGGTTGGGTAAATACTATGCAACTTTAAAACCAGGAATTAATATAATAATACCTTTTATAGACAGGGCAAAACCTATAGTAACGATGAGCCGCGGCAGGTATATGTATGCCACAGCCATAGACTTGCGTGAACAAGTATATGATTTTGACAAACAGAATGTAATAACCAAGGACAACGTACAGACGCAGATAAATGCATTGCTGTATTTTCAGATTGTAGACCCATTCAAAGCTGTATATGAAATCAGCAATCTGCCTAATGCAATAGAAAAACTGACTCAAACAACTTTAAGAAATATAATTGGAGAGCTCGAACTTGACCAAACGCTAACATCCCGAGACACTATAAACACGAAGCTACGTGCCGTTCTTGACGATGCGACAAACAAGTGGGGAATAAAAGTAAACAGAGTCGAGCTTCAAGACATAACGCCGCCTGAGAGCGTGCTTCAGGCCATGGAAAAGCAAATGCAGGCAGAACGCAACAAGCGAGCAACGATACTTACAAGCGAAGGTCAGAAAGCTGCAGCAATATTGAAGTCGGAAGGAGAAAAGACAGCAATAATAAATAAAGCCGAAGCTGATAAGCAGATGGCAATATTAAACGCTGAGGGAGAAGCCCAAGCAAAGATCAGAAAAGCCGAAGCCGAGGCAATAGCCATAGAAAAGATAACAGAAGCCGTAGGGAAGAGTACTAACCCGGCAAACTATCTTTTGGCGCAAAAATACATACAAATGCTACAGGAAATTGCAACAGGCGACAAGACTAAGACTGTATACTTGCCGTATGAGGCAACAAACCTGATGGGAAGCATTGGAGGAATAAAAGACCTTTTTAAATCAGAATAGAAAAAACAAGAAAAGAAATGAATATTTGCATAATCGTAGGAGCAAGACCAAACTTCATAAAAGTGGCTCCACTAATACGAGCTATAGAAAAATCAAGCAAAGACGGTAAGGAAATAAGCTGCAGTCTTGTATATGCAGGCAAGAAAAACGACCCTACACTTGAAAGTACATTATTCAAGGATTTGGAAATACGCGAACCAGATGTGTATCTTGGCGTTGACTGTCAGAACTTAAACGAACTGACCGGCAAAGTAATGTCAGAATTCGACAAATATCTGTCAACCACCCCTACCGATATAGTTATAGTTGTAGACGACCTCGCTTCAACAATGGCAGCAGCCATAGTAACCAAGAAACACGGAATATTCTTAGCTCATTTAGTAGCCGGCACACGTTCTTTCGACATAAAGATGCCGAAAGAAATAAACCGTCTCGTAATAGATGGATTGTCAGACTATCTTTTTACAGCAGGAATGGGCAGCAACAGCATAGTAAGCAAAGAAGGAGCAGAACTGTCGCATGTATACGAGGTAGGAAACATACTTATGGACACCCTACGCTTTAACCATAACAGGATGATCCGTCCCAAGCTTATAGACAATGTAAATACGAAAGAAAACGCCTATATTGTATTTACCCTCAACAGAAAAGCACTTATAGCAGACAAGCAGAATCTTGACGCCATGCTTAGAGCTGTTAGCGAGGCTGCAGGCGATACCCCTATAATCGCCCCACTTCGGGAAAATGCCAAAGAAGTCGTAGGAAAAATTGCTGCAAATATGCCCAATATCCACATAACGGCTCCGCTTTCATATCTTGAGTTCGGCTATCTTACAGCCCATGCTAAAGGAATAATAACAGATTCCGGCAACGTGGCAGAAGAAGCCACATTCAACAATGTACCTTGCATAACTCTAAACAGCTATACGGAACATATAGAAACAGTAAAACAAGGCTCCAATGTCTTAGTAGGAGAAGATTCAGAAAAGCTAAGACAAGCCGTAAAAGACATGGTATCCGGAAACTGGAAGAAATGCTCACTTCCAGACCGTTGGGACGGTAGGACCGCAGAACGTATAGTACATATATTATATGAAATGAAGAAATAAATAGTACCTATATTAGGATATAAAGAATAAGAGACAATCCATGAATGTTTTTTAGGACATTCACGGATTGTCTCTTATATATAATAATGTAACAAACACTCAACTAAGCCTTTCTTTAATATCAGACATTTTCATTCTTCTCTGTATAGAATAGACATTACTGTTATTCTCCAGAAAATCATATAAAGCGAAAGCCCTTTCAAGCAAGTCGTCGGCAATAGGCTTACTAACAAGAGACGCCTCTTGATAATACAGTTCTGCAAGCATTTCCATCTTAGCAATTCTGCGTTCATTATTATCTTCGCCAGCAAAAGACTTCATAATATCATCAAAAGAAGCGACATGATAAAAAGAATACGGCCCGAGAAACTGTTCATACAATTGCTGAATCTGCTCTCTCCTACTCTCAACCTCTTTCTTCTGCAACACACGTTCCAGAGCAGCCATAAACTCACGAAGTAGCCTCTGAATATAATCCCTTTGAAACATATAGAAAACTTTTTAGCGCAAAGTTAGCATAAATATCATTAATTTCAAAAAAATAACTACCTTTGCATAAGATAAGCTGCATCTCGGGATAAGAAATGAATAAATTCATTTCGTTCTCCTCTCGACTTGCATTATCTTTGCATGAGAAAATAACGTCAAGACAATAAAAAAGATATTATGAACAGAACCATTATTACCGTTGTAGGTAAAGACACAAAAGGCATTATCGCCAAAGTCTGCACATACCTCGCAGACAACAATGTTAATATACTTGACATTTCACAAACCATCGTACAGGAATATTTCAACATGATGATGATTGTGGACATGCAGAAAATGGAAAAACCATTTACAGAAGCAGCAGACGAACTGGCAGAACTCGGAAAAAGCATCGGAGTGCAAGTAAAGTGCCAACGTGAGGAAATATTCGACATGATGCACAGAATTTAGAGTAGGAGCAGCAATTATGATAAACATAAACGAAGTCATCGAAACAAACAAGATGATTGAGCAGGAAAATTTCGACGTGCGCACAATAACTATGGGTATAAGCCTTTTAGACTGTGTGAGCGACACCGTTGAAGACCTCTGCAAGAACATCTATGAAAAGATAACGCGAACCGCCAAAGACTTGGTAAAGACCGGAGAAGACATATCAAAGGAATTCGGCGTGCCAATAGTAAACAAGCGTATTGCAATAACACCTATATCCATAGTAGGAGGAAAAGCCTGCAAGACCCCAGACGACTATGTTAAAATAGCAAAGACCCTTGACAAGGCAGCAAAATCAGTAGGCATTAATTTTCTTGGCGGCTATTCAGCAATAGTGTCGAAAGGCATGAGCAAAAGCGACGAGCTGCTTATACGCTCAATTCCCCAAGCACTTGCCGAAACAGATTTGATTTGCAGTTCCGTAAATGTAGGCTCCACCAAGACAGGAATAAACATGGACGCCGTGAGACTCATGGGCGACATAGTTAAAGAAGCTGCAGAGCTAACAAAAGACCGCATGTCAATAGGATGTGCAAAACTGGTAGTGCTTTGCAATGCGCCAGACGATAATCCGTTTATGGCAGGAGCCTTCCACGGCGTTTCTGAAGCCGACGCCGTAATCAGCGTAGGAGTAAGCGGACCAGGAGTAGTAAAATACGCATTGGAAAAAGTTCGCGGTGAAAACTTTGAGACACTTTGCGAAACAATAAAGCGTACAGCATTTAAAATCACACGTGTAGGACAACTCGTAGCCAAAGAAGCATCCCGCCGACTGAACATTCCATTCGGTATAATAGACCTATCGCTTGCCCCGACCCCAGCCATCGGTGATAGCGTGGCAGACATCTTGCACGAAATTGGCGTTGAGTATCCAGGAGCACCGGGAACAACAGCAGCCCTCGCCCTACTGAACGACCAGGTAAAGAAAGGCGGAATAATGGCCTCATCATACGTCGGCGGACTCAGCGGTGCCTTCATACCAGTAAGCGAAGACCAAGGAATGATTGACGCCGTAGAAGCCGGTGCCCTGTCGATAGAAAAACTGGAAGCAATGACATGCGTATGCTCTGTAGGACTGGATATGATAGCAATACCAGGAGACACTCCAAGCACTACAATATCCGGCATTATTGCAGACGAGGCAGCCATTGGAATGATAAACCAGAAGACAACAGCCGTCAGAATAATTCCGGCAATAGGAAAAAAAGTAGGTGACAAAGTTGACTTCGGCGGTTTGTTAGGCTATGCCCCAATAATGCACGTAAATACATTCTCATGCGATGCATTTGTAAATCGAGGCGGACGTATCCCTGCACCAATCCACAGTTTCAAAAATTAAAATATTTTATTAATATTAAGCAAAACCTTGGAATGACAAAGATTAAATTCAGAGTCATTCCAATTTTTTTTTTATAAAATAGAATACCACTAAATAAAATACTCACTTTCACCTATTTTAATAACCTATAGTATATACCTTCTGCAAAAATATTGTACCTTTGTAGCTTAATAAAAACATTTTGCAATGAGAATATACAATAAAATTATAGCCTTATCAATGCTTTTCGCAGTTGCGGAAAGTCATGCCGGTGTAAACGACGAGACACCGACAATAAACCCTACAGCAACATATACGAGCATAGACGGAGAAGAGACAGAAACCAATGAAATGTCTGGACAGGCACCTCTCGTTGGTAAATTCAAGGCAAATCCAAGCAACGTCGGCGACTATGAAGCAACCTACGAATGGCGCTTTACAAAAGAAGGAGAGACGAATCCATATCTTACAAGATATGAGGAAGATACAGAATACACGTTCAATAAAGCCGGTAGCCATAGCATTGTCGTTTATGCAACATTCAAAAAGGGGAACGATGTTATAGAATACGGACAAGAATACTGGAGTGAAACCGGAGCGCTACGCGTAACAATAAGCGAAAGCAAGCTTGAAATGCCAAATGCATTTTCGCCGAACGGCGATGGCATAAACGATATTTACAAGGCAAAAGACGGCTACCAGTCGCTTACCGAATTCCATGCCTACATATTCAACAGATGGGGTCAGAAACTCTATGAGTGGACAAATCCAGCAGACGGATGGGACGGAAAATACAAAGGAAAAGACGTAGCACAAGGCGTATACTTTGTATTGGTAGAGGCAAAAGGCGCCGATGGAAAGACATACAAGATAAAACGCGACGTCAACCTACTTAGAGGGTTCACAGAATCAACCAATAATGGAGGAGCAACAGAATGACACGTGAAGACGAAAGAATAAACGTTTGGGGTGCAAGAGTACACAACTTAAAAAACATAGATGTTGAAATTCCCCGCAACAGTCTTACAGTAATAACAGGATTAAGTGGTTCAGGAAAATCTTCATTAGCCTTTGACACAATATTCGCAGAAGGACAGAGACGCTATATCGAAACTTTCTCAGCCTATGCAAGAAACTTTCTCGGCGGTTTGGAAAGGCCAGACGTTGACAAGATTACAGGTCTGAGCCCAGTAATAAGCATTGAACAAAAAACAACAAACAAGAACCCGCGTTCAACAGTAGGCACGACAACTGAAATATACGACTTCCTTCGACTGCTGTATGCACGTGCCGGAACAGCATATAGCTATGCTACAGGTGAAAAGATGGTGAAATACACCGAAGAGGAAGTACTTAAAATGATACTCACCGACTATTCCGGCAAAAGAATATTTATCCTTGCCCCTCTGATTCGCAATAGAAAGGGTCACTACCGCGACCTTTTCGAGAACATGCGCAAAAAAGGTTACCTCTATGCACGTATCGACGGCGAGGTAAGAGAAATAGAAAGCGGCATGAAACTTGACCGCTACAAGAACCACAACATAGAAGTTGTTGTGGACAAACTTCAAGTGCGCGACAAAGACAACGAACGCCTGCGCAAGAGTGTTGAAACGGCAATGCGACAAGGCGACGGCTTGATGATGATTATCGACAAAGACACAGACAAGGCGAAATACTACAGCAAACGCCTCATGTGCCCTACCTCAGGCATAGCCTACAGCGATCCGGCACCAAACAAATTCTCATTTAACTCACCGGAAGGAGCTTGTCCGCGCTGCAAGGGACTCGGCATAGTGAACGAGGTTGACATGGAAAAAATAATCCCAGACAGAAATGCTTCCATACACGACGGCGGAATAGTGCCGTTAGGCAAATACAAGAATCAGATGATTTTCTGGCAAATCGGGGCAATTCTTGAAGAAAGCGGCAACACGCTAAAGACACCAATAAAAGAAATTCCCGAAGACACGCTAAACGATATTCTTTACGGAAGGATTGAGAAGATAAAGATACGCAAGGAAGTGGTACATACTTCAAGCGACTATTTCGTAGAATACAACGGAGTCGTGAAATATATCCAGTCAGCAATAGAGAATGACGAGAGCAAAGAAGCCCAGAAATGGGCAGACCAGTTTATGAGTATACGCCAATGCCCAGAATGTCATGGAGAACGCCTCAACAAGGAATCACTGTCTTACAGGATTTGGAACAAAAACATTTCCCAGGTTGCCGATATGGACATCAGCGAACTTTACCAATGGCTTGACGAAGCAGAGAAACATCTCGACCATAAACAACAGCGCATAGCAGAAGAGATACTGAAAGAAATTCGCTCAAGAATACGCTTCATCCTCGACGTGGGACTGAATTATCTGTCGCTCAACCGCCAGTCGATTTCCCTCTCCGGCGGAGAGAGCCAGCGAATACGCCTTGCCACACAGATTGGCTCGCAACTTGTCAACGTACTCTATATTCTCGACGAACCGAGCATCGGACTCCATCAGCGCGACAACGAACGCCTCATAAACTCACTAAAAGAATTACGCGACATGGGCAATACGGTAATCGTAGTGGAACACGACCGCGACATGATGCTCAATGCTGACTATATTGTAGACATAGGTCCGGGAGCAGGACGGAAAGGAGGAAATGTTGTCTTTCAGGGCACACCTAAGGAAATGCTGAAAAGCCATACAATGACAAGCGAGTACCTCAGCGGCGAACGCAAAATTGAAATTCCCGAAACACGAAGGAAGGGTAACGGAAAAAGCATCATAATCCATGGGGCAAGCGGAAACAACCTGAAAAACGTAGATGTGGTATTTCCGCTCGGCAAACTCATCGTAGTGTCTGGCGTCAGCGGAAGCGGAAAGTCTACACTTATAAACGAAACCCTGCAGCCAATACTGAGCAAGCACTTCTTCCGTTCGCTGAAAGAACCAATGCCATACAAGAGCATCGAGGGAATGGAAAATCTCGACAAGGTTGTAAACGTAGACCAGTCGCCTATCGGCAGGACCCCACGCTCGAATCCAGCCACCTACACCGGTGTATTCAGCGACATACGCTCCATGTTTGTCAATCTGCCTGAAGCAAAAATTCGCGGCTATAAACCAGGGCGCTTCTCATTCAACGTAAAAGGCGGACGCTGTGAGGCTTGCGGTGGCAACGGTTACAAGACAATCGAGATGAATTTCCTGCCAGACGTGATGGTGCCTTGCGAGGTTTGCCACGGCAAGCGCTACAACCGCGAGACTCTTGAGGTGAGGTATAAGGGAAAGAGTATAGCCGACGTTCTCGACATGACCGTTAATCAGGCTGTGGAGTTCTTCGAGAACGTTCCGGAGATTCTGCGTAAGATAAAGACGATACAAGACGTAGGATTAGGGTATATTAAATTAGGACAGCCATCCACTACCCTATCCGGCGGAGAATGTCAGCGAATGAAACTTGCCACAGAACTGAGCAAGCGAGACACGGGAAAGACGATGTATATCCTCGATGAACCGACAACGGGTCTGCATTTTGAAGATATACGCATCTTGATGAACGTTTTAGAAAAGCTCGTCGACAAAGGCAACACGGTTATAATTATCGAACACAACCTCGATGTAATAAAACTTGCCGACTATATCATAGACATGGGACCGGAAGGCGGCCGTGGTGGCGGACAGGTAATGACAACCGGCACACCGGAGGAAGTAGCTAACAGCGGCAAGGGTTTTACGGCACGATTTATCAAGGAAGAACTGGAAAGATAAAAAAAAACACATTAATACAAAACTATGGGGCTATAATCTTGCAACGGATTATAGCCCCATAAAAATTGTAAGGATTTTATAAATCTAAATATTCAATAGCTTATAGCCCTATAAACATTAGAATCTCGTCATTACTTCGAGAACAATTTTATCTTTCTCTGAAGTCTTGGCAATGCCGTTCTTTCCATAGAAATACTTTTCGTAGTTAAGTCTTATATCAGAAATAAACGGTTTGGCAAGGCTGAAAGTAACGCCACCCGTTATACGAGAACGCTTATAGTCTGTAAGTTTCAGAGAGCCATCTTCGTTAAGCGAACCGTCGCTGTGGTCGGTCATGAAGTCATAACGCACAAGCGGAGAGATTTTCTTAACAAGGAAATTCTTGTTTCTCAAGGCAAAGTCATAGTTCACGAAGCCGTCGAACGAATGAACCGCACGGAATGAGTTGTGCGAATAATGCTTGTAAAGATACTCAGCCTCTACATGCCAGCCATACTTATGCCAATACATACCGGCATCATACATCATTATATCGTTCTGGTTAGGACTTATCTTCTGAGTACTGAGCGTAAGGTTTATACCCTCAGGGAAGAAGAACTGCGCCTTAGCTGAGAAATTAATTTTCTTGGTCCAATAATCCTTCTGGTTAGTCAGACCTGACCCATTGAAAAGTCCTGCCTCAAGGATTATCGGCATACCTGGATTAAAAGTATAACCAACGGTAGCACCGACATCACGCACATTCCCCACCTGCTTAGCGATAAACGAGCGGTTGGCAAAATACTGCTGGTGAGGTGAACGGTGAGCATCGATAGTAAACGGCACACGCATCTGACCGATTGTAAACGAGAGCCCCGAAGCCGGTTTAATCCGCGTAAAGGCATCGAGCATTTTTATCTGTCCCTCATCACAGAGGTCGATTTCCGCCTTATACTCCACAGCCTTAGCCACACGTCCGGAAACGCTCAATCTGGCATTTCTCACTTCAAAGCGTCCTTCCCCCTCACTTGTCTGGTATTCATACTTACCTCTCACCGTACCGTGAATTTCCGGTGTCAAATCAACCTTTTCCTTCCCGTCATCGGAAGTCTGAGCCAAAGCCGGCAACACGGCTACACACATCATGGCAAGTGCCACTGTTTTACTCTTTTTAAAAACCATAAATTTATTATCGTTGAATTATGGTGCAAAAGTAGACAAGCAATATGAAGAATGTGTTACAACAGAGTTACGATACTGATATTTTCAATCCTCGTTATCAACTTTCTGTTCGTTTTTCACCTTTCTATACTCCGACGGCGACATGCCAGTATGCTTTTTGAAACACTTACCGAAATACTTTGGGTCGGAGAATCCCACAGCATAAGCAATCTGCGAAAACGTCATGCTACTGTCGGTAACCAAATCCTCGGCACGCTTCATGCGTATATGGCGAAGGAAGTCGTTTGGCGACATATCGGCAATCTGCTTGAGGCGTGCATAGAAAGTGCTGCGTCCCATACTGAGAGCCACAGCCATATCGTCAACCTTCATATCCACATCACCGATATGTTCCTCGATATAAGCAAGAAGCTTATCCATAAACGCCTTGTCCTCATCAACGATTTCCGGTTTGCGCAGCATATAGCGCACCTTACCTGCATCAGCTTTCTCCGTAGCCTCCTCTGTTATCTCCTGTGCCCTACGTTTCATATAAGTCTTGAATCCCCAATAAGCGAGCACAATGACAGTAAGCCATATTATAGTTCTTCCCCACCAACTCTCGACAAAAGTAGGTTCTGCATATATCACGAGCTGCCGTTCGTTGTTTATCCATACCCCATCGCCATTTGTACTTCTCACGCTTACGACATGCTTGCCGGCAGGAAAATGATTGAACGACACGCTATTACTGCCTGGATGAACAAATGTCCAATTCTCATCGTCCACCTTATAGGCATAACGAATTTCACAATTCTCACTTTGTGAAGAGACTGAAGAATGAGAACTATAATCGAGAGCCGAGAAGAAGAGCGAGAAGGAGCGGTGGTCTACATCAACATTCAGTTCAGGAGTGTTCAGTATAGGCTGCTCATCATCCATGTCCATATACCTTATAGAAGTAAACACAATATTTGGTGCATAACTGCTGCGGTCCATTCGCCTGGGAAGGAAAGAGATAGCACCGCCTTCTGTAGGGATAACAATACGGTCGGTCTTCAGAGAATGTGAAGGCAAGCCTTCGCTGATATTCACTCCGCCAATCTCGTCAGCCCCATATTCCTTAATGCCCGACTTACCGATGCAAACGATACGACTCTCGCCAATCACCCATAGAGCCCCCTCATTGTCAACAAGCAGACTCTGTATAGTTCCTGTATTATACATCAAGTTTGCAGTATTGCCGTCCTTATCGGCCACGGGGTGAAATTCAAGGTCGTCCTTAAGTAAATTCTTTGCTTCAACACATTGCAGTCCGCCACCAAGCGTAACGACATACACCTTACCATCAGCTGCCGCCTGCGTCTGCATCACCTCACTGCTGTAAAGAGAGTTCTTGCTCATAGTATGGCGAGAGACATAAAAACGGATTCTGTCTGGATAAGTATAACTGTCGAGATAAGTCAGCAGTCCTTGAGTAGTGGAGAGGAGAACAACACCGTTTGCCAACACTTCAATACGTCTTACCTTATTAAAAACATCTCCGACATAACCCTTGAGCACATTCTTGCAATGCAAGAACTTCATATTACGAATGTCCTTACAAGAATAGATGCTACCGTCGGAAATATTCAATCCGCCATTGAAAGTAGCGAGCAGTAACCGCCCGTGAGTATCCTCTTTTACATCATAAAGCTCATCGCTGTTCATCGTGTAAGCATTCGTCTCGTCGTGACGCAGGTTTACGACCTTGCCGTCGCTTACGCAAAACAGTCCGCTGCCCTTGGTTCCAATCCACAACCTATTTTTCTTGTCCTCATAGAGTGAGTAAATATGGTAGGCAAAAGTTGTCTTGCCGGTCTGCCATGTACCTGAAGGAGATAGATAACCAATAAGCTTACCGCCGGGAGAATATTTCACAATGTCGCCATCCACCGTACCGAGCAGGATATTGCCCTCATGGTCTTGAAGAACCGAGCGCGTGTCTCGCTTTGTTCCGAGATCAAGCTGCAAGATATTGGAATAGCTAAAACTTACGAGCGACAGGTTGTGCGGATAAATGAGCCACAAGTTTCCCTGATGATCAGAGAATCCTTTCTTAACACGTGGAATAGGGTCTCCCGTCATGCCAGAAGCCACGAGCGACTGCGGCACAAGTACCCTGCGGTTCTCATCGTAATAAGAAAACACGCCGTTTTTTGGAGCGAGCCATACCGTATGGCGCGAGTCTTCATGGAATATCGGTTTGTCGGCAACTGTCATCATCGCCCCATCTGTTTCAGCGGCAAGATGCACCGGCTGCATGCCAGGTGTAAACACAGTTACTCCCGTCCCGTTGTTGAAGCACCACAGACGATTCTTGGAATCCATAAACATCATGTCAACAGACGGCAAAGAATTTCCCGGCCACTGAACAGAAACGAGATTGTCTTTTCCAGTTTTCGTATCATAGACAAGCACTCCACGATCGGTAGCGAGAGCCAATACACGATTGTTTATAACAAAGACCTCGTTCACCTTGCCAACAGCATTGTCGAGTTTTACAACAGAAGGCTTTCCATAATTTTTCATTCTCATCATCTTGCCATCTACAGTTATAAGCCATAAATAGCCACCGGCATTCTTAACGAAGTCCACCCACATCGGAGTAACCTTGCGAGGCATGCCGTTCTCCTTATACACATAGGCTCCCTGATCACAGAGCAGCCATTCACTGCCATACTTGTCAAGTACAACCTTATTCAGCGTTCCCGGCAGATTGAACTGCTTTATCTCGTCGGCATTATCTGCCCCACCTTTCGCCATATGATAATGGTCGTTGTATTTGCCCACCATCCATGTATCGCCGTTGGCTAAAGGATAAATTTTTCGCAAACTGAACTTGTTGTGGAATTTCTTTGCGATAAGAGCCGACACATTTACATACTGACATTTATGACTGTCGAACAGATAAACGTCTTCAGAATATGCAGTAGTCCACAGATTGCCATCTATAGCCGGCATCACGCTAATCAAATGATTGGTCGTGAGTTGTGAGTCATGTCCCGGGATATTTCGGAAAGTCGTGAAACGATAGCCATCATAACAAGACAATCCGTTCCACGTCGTTATCCATATCAAATTGTCTGTGCTCTGTGTCATTCCGCTTATCACGCTGGCCGGAAGTCCATTTTCCGTTCCGAATATCCTGACCTTGCAGATTGGCTGCGAAAATGCGAAAAGAGGGAACATCGCAAAGGCGATGAACAAATATAATATCTTGTATTTTTGCATAATATCAATATCTTTGACTAAGACAACAATCAAAATTCTGTATGCAAAAATAATAAAAAAAAATATAACAAGATATTTTATTTGATAAAATCAATTATAAGGACAATAAAATTTTAATATAAAGCTTAGAGCTTGCAGTAATACTGGCAACAACCACATTGCAACATTCCCATGCAACATAAAATTGCCAATTGATGCAAGTTCTAAGCCTTTACACTAAATTTTATTTTTTTATATACTTACGGCCGTTGAGCACATATATTCCAGCCGGCAGACGGTCGAAGTCATTTGCCGAGCAAATGTATGAGCCCATGACGGTAAATATCTGGTCATTTTTCTGAAGCTCCGATGAGTTCATTACTCTGTGTATTGAAGAAGTATTCTCTGAGATGTATGTCTCCTTTGCAACACCAGCCTCGGCATTGATATCCTTTGTGATACGTATGTCCTCGCTCGAAGCTGCAAGTTCGAGAGTAACTTTACCCCCTGCTACTTTATACTGGTGAGTCTGCTCGTCGAAGTAGCTCAGTTCTTCATAATCCACAGGAATCTCTACCTGCTTCGTCTCCCCAGCCTTCAGTTCTACACGGGCAAATCCAACAAGCTTATGACGCATGTTTCCATTCTTTCCATAATGGGTATCACCGTTGAAATTGGCATAGAGCTGTACGATTTCCGCTCCGTCACGGCTGCCGGTATTCTTCACGTTTGCTGTTGCCACGACCTTTCCGCCCTTCTTTACAAAAGATGAAGAAAGAGCCATATCGGCATATTCGAATGTAGTGTATGAGAGTCCGTAGCCAAAAGGATACATCGGTTTTTCTGCCTGACAAGGATTCTTTTCGCCTTTGCCATAATACATATAAGTATAACCCCACTCATCGATATTGTATTCCATCATCCCTTTTCTGCCATACGCCGATGCATTCTGTGCCGAACTATTCTCCTGTGGCAGTTCGCTGATACTGTTGTACCAAGTGGAAGTAAGTTTTCCCGATGGGTTTATGTCTCCGTAAATAGCATCACAGATAGCCTGTCCCTGTGCCTGTCCGCCATACCAGGCCTCCATGATTGCAGGCAGATTATCCTTAGCCCAAGTGATGTCGAGCGACGAACCGCTTTCGAGCACCAGAACCGTATTCTTGTTTGCAGCATACAGAGCCTTCAACACCTCCTCTTGGTTTCCCGGCAGAGTGAGTTGCCAGCGGTCGTGGCTCTCCGTACCGGTAGCATGGTCTTCCGGCTTCTCAAAGTTCGTTCCTCCGAGGAAGATTACCACATCAGCACGCTTTGCCACCTCCACGGCACGGTTTATCATCTCTTGAGAGGCTTTCTCGTTTACGGATGAAGAAGTCGTGCAGAGATAGAGCGGTCCCTGTGTCTCCTCCGACGGAATCAAGACCTCGTCAGGGTTCCAGAAATTAAAATACTTATAGTTGCCCACGTAACTCTGCTGTCCGTTCATCTTTACATAAAGGTCATGTTTGCCCTTTACTACAGAAGGGTCTACCGAAGCAGTAATAGTGGCATATTTGCTCCATGAACCAGTGTTCTGGTTCTCAACAGTAAGGAAGGGCTCAGCATCCTGACTGTCAAGACAGAAACTAACCGACCCTACACCAGTGTTCTTTGCTCCGCACGCCATCTCGAAGTTAGTGCATCCCATCTCTCCGAAATTCACGTCCTTGTAAAGGAAAATATCGCCCGGCGCAGTATTTTCGAGCACTCCGGCACCCTTATCGTTGCTCGCAGCACCTCGCTTGCTCACCACAGCCTCGTCGAAAGGCACGGCAGGAGTCTTTCCCGTGCGAACAGCCTGTAAATGGAAATCGAGTTTCTTAGAAAAAGCCTCGTATGGAGTTGTCGTATACGTTGGTGTTCCACGATAGTCGCCCAGCATTATTGCATTGGCATACGGTCCAATGAGAGCAACTTTCTTGTCTGCCGTTATCGGCAAGAGCGGAGTAGTGTTTCCTTGCGGAGCGTCATTTTTCAGCAGCGTCATACTTTCCTGTGCGGCTTTAAGGGCGAGAGCCTGATTTGCCTCACTCTCGAGAGTGTTGTTCACGGGATATTTGTATCCGTCAAACTCCCCGAGTGCAAAGCGTGTTTCGAGCACGCGAACCACAGCTGTATCGATGTCAGCCTCTGTTAGTCCGATATATTTCTTTCCGTTAGGCGCTGCCGTTTCCTTTGCCTGGAAAGCTGCGTCTGTGGCGTTCATAGCTGCACGCTGAAGCACAGAGGAGCGGTTCATGAACTCACAGTTGGTGTCGGTTCCTGCTTGCAGGGCTATGGTTGCCGTCCTTGCCTCCATTATCTGCTCCTCATCGGTAGCATTGGCATATGGGGAATGAATGGTATTGAAATCTGTTCCGTCGGCAATGGTTCCGGCTGTATAGTCGCCGAAATACTTATGCTTAACTGCGCGGTGTACACACGACAGTCCGGCACAGTCTGACGTAACATATCCGTCAAATCCCCATTCCTTGCGAAGAATGTCTGTAAGTAGCATTTTGTTGGCACAACACGGCAGTCCACCGTGTGCCTTGCTTGCCCCCTGGTTGTTGGCATCAAGCTCCGTGGAGTCGATAGAGAATGCGTTGTATGCTGCCATCAGACTCTTAACGCCTCCGTCCCTCACGCTCATCTCGAATGCCGGAAGATAATACTCACGCATGTTTTTCTCCGAAACGAAAGAAGTGGTCGACTGTCTACCCTGCTCGTAGTTGTTGGCAGCGAAATGTTTTGCGCATGCCACAAGTTTATAATAAGGTGTCGTTGGGGTTATCTCGCCCTGGAATCCCTTAATGAATTCCACGGCAAGGCGTCCTGCAAGCAATGGGTCTTCACCGTAGTTCTCTTCCTCTCTGCCCCACCGTGGGTCGCGGCTCATATTGATGGTAGGCGACCAGTAGTTCAGTCCCTTGCCTTTCGTCTCATGATAGATGCGTGCCTCGTCGCTTATTGCTTCGGCACAGGCACGAACGAGCATCTCGTCCCATGTAGCCGACATTCCTTTCGACTCCGGAAAACTTGTGGCTGCACCGGAACGTGCCACTCCGTGTAGCGCCTCGTTCCAATACTGGTAAGAGGGCAGTATCACCTCGCCGTTTCTCTTTATCGGCTCGCTCACGTTGTTACCGAGCTGGTCTACTTTTTCTCTTAGCGTTAGTTCCTTGCAGAGTAGCTCTGCCCTTTCGCGGAAACTCTTGCTCGTGTCCATCCACGGATGGGTGGTCTGAGCCATTGCTGTCAATGCAGCAAAAGCTGCAGGAAACAGGATGTACTTTTTTCTCATAATTTTTATAGGTCAGTTAAAATTTTATCCTCAAAATCATAGTTTTCATATAGTCAGGCAATTGCCGTCATTGCCTAATTGCACTGCAAAATTATGGGTAGAAACATTGAGATGAGGGGAAAATCATACACAGAAAGGGTAAAAACCAACTATTCCACCTATATTCATGAGAAAATACCTAAATCTAAAATTCTTATTGTTCGAAGGTCTACACCTACTCCAACCTATATAATTCTAAGTCTAAAATTCAAATGGAGATTTTATTATTTTCCCCATTCTGTATCCGCAAAGCTGTGCAGCCTCCTTTAGCTCGTTACTGTAATAATGAGCCACACTGCCCACAGCTCCTATCGCCAAATCCTTGCGCCCATAATGGTCAACATTCAATCTGAAGAAATCTACGAAATTGCGCACAACTATCTCCCTTACCTCCATACAGTCGATATGCTCATGGATAAAGGGTGAAAACGACGCAAGATAACGGTTTGCCATCGGCTCACGGTAGACACGACGGATGATGTCGTCGAGAGTCTGACCGGTTGCTTCCAGGAACTCCTCTTTTATAGCTGAGGGAATGTTGCCCTTGAACAGTCCGTTGATGAAAAGTTTACCGAGTACGGCTCCACTGCCCTCGTCGCCAAGAATGTATCCGAGCGGAGATACATTGTCTATTATTCTCTTGCCGTCGTAGAGTCCTGAGTTTGCCCCCGTACCGAGGATGCAGGCAATGCCATCCTCATTTCCACACACGGCATGTGCTGCTGCAAGGAGATCGCTCCCCACTTCCACTTCTGTTGCTTCGGGAAAAGCTGACTGCAAGATTTTCCTCAAACTCTCAATGGCGGCACCACGGCAACCTGCTCCGTAAAAGCAAATAGACCGAACTGCAAGGTCTCCGCCCTCTCCCCCCATCAAGGCTGCCATCAGCTTAGGTTTCAGTTCATCACCTATTATATTATATATTTCGCCATCCGACTGGTGGAACGGGTTTATCCCCTGAGTGGCACAACGACACACCTGTTTGCCGCCAACACACACACACCAGTCTGTCTTGGTGCTGCCGCTGTCTACTACAAGACTGACTGAGACGGTTTTGTTTTTTTCTTCAAGCATTTTCAAAGATATTCAGTTTATTTTTACGGCAAAAGTAAGGAATATAGATGATAAAATTGTAAATTTGCACCTAAAATACAATTCAGATATGAAAAAAAGACTATTTATACTCTATCTGCTAACCCTTCTGCTTGCCATTCCGGCAAATGCCGTGCTGAAGGAAAAGGACTTGAACAACACGCTTTCTGTGTTGAGAAACGAGTTGACAACTTACCATCAGGAACAGAAGCGCCGCCAGTTGCTTTTCAAGAACAGCAGCGAAAAAGTTAAGAAAAACCTGTTTTCCATTCTCTCTAAGAGTAACCAAAACGCTCTGATGCTCTACTCGCAGAAACCAGACTACGTGTTCGACCTTGCATACGCCTGTCATGAGGCAACCGACCAGTTTCAGAATTTCAAGCAGAGCTCTCTGCCTTTCCGCTCCTACATCACGCAGATTGACGGTGAAATTTCACGATACGACAGTCTGGTGAACTCCCTGCAGCGCATGCCCGAGATTACATTGAGTCCGAAGGCAAAGACTGACCGCAACGTATGTCTCACGCTTGCCGTCTGCATACGCAACAACATGGTGGAGAACAAGGCGATGCTGCAAGACTATATCAAATATTATGACTTGACGGAGCATCATCTGAAAGGGCTCAACGATTATGCCAACAACCGCTACAACGAGATTCAGAACAGCATCTTCAGCAACGGCGGCGACAACTATTTCAGTATTCTGGGCAATCTGGGCACTCAGGTTACGAAGACTGCCGAGACAATGAACGGCAAATACCACACATCGAAGAAGCTACACTCGCAATGGGACGCAAGGATGATAGTGGGTCTGTTCCTCACTATCCTCTTCTACGGCATCGTTGCCGTAATACTCAACTTACTTGCCATTCGCTACCTGATGCCCAAGAAATTCCGCACAGAGCAGTTTATGCTCAAGCGTCCGTGTATCATTATGGCAACGACTACACTTACTTTCGCTATTATAATAGGTATTATACGAGGCACGGTTAACCAGAACTTCATCGCCATGGCGAGCAACCTGCTCGTGGAATACGCATGGCTACTGGGCGTTATCCTCATCTCGCTGCTGCTGCGCGTTGGCGGCAAACAGATAAAGAGTGCCTTCCGCATTTATTCACCACTCATCACTGTGGGCTTTATCGTCATAGCCTTCCGCATCGTGCTCGTGCCTAATGATTTGGTAAATCTCATCTTCCCTCCTATCCTATTGCTTGCCACACTGTGGCAGTGGAACGTTATCACGCGCCACAACGAGAAGATTCCACGCTCAGATATGGTCTTTACGTATCTCTCGCTTGCGGTATTCGTAGTGAGTCTCGTATGCTCATGGGTAGGCTACACGCTATTCAGCGTGCAGTTGCTCATCTGGTGGATTATGCAGCTCACGTGTATCCTTACCATCAACTGCATTGCCGAATGGATGGCTAAATATGCCGCTAAACATCATCTTGAAGAGAAGCCGATTAACAAAACTTGGATTTATCATTTCTTGCTGAAAACCGGTCTGCCGCTGATGGGCATTGCCTCTATACTAATCTCTATATACTGGGCTGCTGATGTGTTCAACCTAAGTGAGATGGTGGCACGTTTGCTCTCTAAGCGTTTTATCGACGTGAGCAACTTTAGCGTGAACATTCAGTCTATTATCGCGGTTACTGCCCTGTGGTTCATCTTCAACTACATCTGCTCTACTTCCATCGCCTTCATGCAGCTGCATTTCAATGCTAAGGACTCGCGCACGGCGGCAAGTCGCAACGTGATGGGCAAAAACGTCATTCAGGTTTTGGTGTGGGGAATATGGTTGCTCGTGAGCCTTGCCATCCTCAACGTGAGCAACACATGGCTCGTTGTAGTGTCGGGAGGTCTCTCCACTGGTGTCGGTTTTGCATCAAAGGACATTCTGGAGAATATCTACTATGGTATCTCGCTTATGGCAGGACGTATCAACATCGGCGACTGGATTGAGTGCGACGGCACCCGCGGAAAAGTGAGCAGCATCAGCTACACCAGTACGATGATCGAGGCTACCGACGGGTCTATCATTGCCTTCCAGAACTCACAGCTCTTCACCAAGAACTACAAGAACCTGACACGCAACCACGGTTTTGAACTGTCGGTAGTAAACTTCGGCGTGGGCTACGGCACCAATGTTGAACGCTTGCGCAAGGTCATCATCGAGGCGGTTGAGAATCTCAAGATCCCTTATATCGACAAGAAAAAGCCTATGAGCGTGCTCTTCACCGAGTTTGGCGACAACAGCATCAACTTCAAGTTTGTGTGCTGGGTGGACGTTACGAAGCAGGTTGCCACTGAGAGCCAGATTACGGAATGCATCTACAACACGCTAAACGCCAACGACATTGAAATGCCGTTCCCGAAACGCGACGTATATATCAAGGAAATGGCTAAGTAAGTAACAAATCCCTATTGCTTAAAGATATTCAGGAAAAAACGCCAATGGAGACAATGATTAACCACATTTTCTCTATTGGCATTTTTTTACATGTTTTTTTTAATAGCTTATCATCTTTTCTTTAATTTATCCTTGCATCATTCAAGTAAAAATCGTAAGTTTACAATTTGATAATACATATATGGCAGTAGTTTTAAAGAAAGGGGAATAAAAATGGAACCTATCAACATTCAGTTGCAAGTACCAAGCACATGACAATATACGCTTGACGAGTTCGTTGCCAAGCTAAAGGACTATGCAGAAAAATTAGCCAACTCTATATCTCAACCCGTTACAGGTTACAAAGATACATACAAAACTCGTAAAGAGCAAGAAGCATACGTGACAGAAAGTCTCAATCGAGCACTCGATGAAATGGAAGAACACAAGCGGAATGGTACGAAGCCTATGAGTTTTGATGATTTTATGGCTGAACTTGATGAAGAGGAATAAAATATGAAAGTTCAGATTCAAGTTGAAGCCGAATTTCTAACTCAAGCCAAAAGGCTATCAAGAACTTAGTTACAAGATAGCTATTTTCACGAGATACGTAATAAACATCTTACTTTTATTTGGTAATATGTAATTAATTACTTACCTTTGCCGTATGGAAGAAAAAGAGATTAGAAATATCATCTTCTCTCATGAGTTTGAAAAATACTATGATAGTATTGATGAAAAGGTACGCGAGAAATATGATTATGCACTACATATCGTTAGAACACAATATTTAGTAAGCAAGAAATTTGTCTGTGCCTTGGAAAATGCGGACTTCTATGAACTCCGTGTTTCCATTAGTTCCAATGAATATAGAACTATACTGCTTGCGGTAGACCACGATAGTTTTATTCAAAGTACTAAAGTACTTCTTCTTAACTCATTTCTGAAGAAAGGCACAAAGCAGTATAAGGCAGAAATAAAGAAAGCAGAAAACATTGTTAAACGTTATTTAGAGGATTGAAAATGTTAAAACTTGACATGAACAAACTTGCTGGTCTCAAAACATTTGATGACCACTTGAAAGAAAAATATGGTAAGGAGAATAGTCCCGAACGTAAAGACTTCGAGGCTAAAGCTAAGGCATGGTATTATGCAGAACTTCTGAAAGATGAGCGTAAACGCCAGAATGTTACCCAAAAGGTATTGGCTGAAAAAATTGGTAAAAAGCGTGAGTATATATCTTCGCTTGAAATGGGACAGACTGATATGCAACTATCCACTTTTTTGCGAATTGCCGACGCTCTTGGCTTACGTTTTTCTTTGGTATTAGGATAGAAAGTAAGGGGATGCTCAATAAGGAGCACCCACTTATATTAACACTTCTGATAAAAGTGTAATCCTTAAACTCCTTCATTTCAAAAATAATTTTAAATAATACCCAAAGGCTTGTTTTATTTCAAAGAGTTTATCATATCCAGAATTGCTTTTTTCAAAGGTTGCAATTCATTTTCGATAATCCACCAAATTTGATCAGCATCTACTTCAAAATAGTGATGAGCAATAATATAACGCAGACCTTTAACATTTTTCCAATCTATCTCCGGATGAGTTGGAAGGAGTTCACCTTTCGTTACCTTGTCCAATCCTTTCAAGCTCTCGCCTATAGCTATAAATTGCATACATATAGAATCGAGAATCATGCCCCCTGTTGAAGACATCAGAAAATCATCGCCACAACGGTAATGTTGCGAACGTTCCTCTATATGCTCTATGAATTCAAAACTCTATGAAGTATATCTAAAGCTACTCCTTTATCGTATTGCATAGATTCCATCCCGTTCTATTCTTGATTTAAGAAATGGATTCATATTCTTATGAATTCTCACTATATCCACCGAACAATGGAAAAGGGTTTCCAAAAACTCTTTCAAATTGACTAACAAAAAAGGATTGGGAGTCTCTGTCTCAACACAAATATCCAAGTCGCTATCTTCCGTTTGCTCATTTCGCGAAACGGAACCAAAGATGCGCAAAGTTTTGATTCCAAAATCATGCGTTATTTTGGAACTATTCTGCTTTATCGTTGATATATAATATTGAAGAGTCTTCATAAGTTTCTTATATTACAGGGACAAAATTAGCAATTATTCTCGAAACAACAATTCTTTTCAAGAAAAAAACGATTGAGCGAGTGCAATAAAAGATTGCCATACCGAACGACGGCATTATTTTATCTGTTCTACCCTCCAACCGAGTTTCAACTCACGGGAGATTCTTTCGAGTTGCTTCACTTTGTCTTTTGTTCCTGAATGGGTATTTAGGAGATAGCCGTGGGATAATTTCTGCTGACTACTTGAATATTTAGGATGAGCCTCGCGAGATACGAGTAAATCACCATTATGTGGAATTTTCAATGCAGCAACACGTTCTACTCCTGCTTGCTCTACAGCCTCAACCATTGTCATATTTGCTTTTTTCCCTTGGATAAAATCACCATTGGGTAACCAAATACAAAGACCTGTTCTAGGGCCTCGCTTAGTAACATTATATTTTTTTTGTTGCTCTTTATTTTGCTTTTGCGCTTCTGCGACCTTCACAACCTTGCTTGTGGATGGA
>ERZ808246.918-NODE-918-length-22796-cov-4.043578_pt1 | contig 22796 bp, 19 predicted proteins | sample MGYA00521083_ERZ808246 | MGnify/ENA primary metagenome ERZ808246 (study PRJEB31516, sample SAMN03275577) | gut metagenome | biome: mammalia-associated habitat; material: feces | host: Papio cynocephalus | place: Kenya | collected 2012-07-07 ... | reverse complement strand
ATAAGCGAAGGAAGCTTTGCTTCCGTAGCGCATCCGGCGTGGCGGAAGAGAACATTCCGTCGCCGCCCTGTAAAGGAGGACAGGAGAGGGGGTGCTGCACGGCTGTTCTCGTCGCAGGGATTTTCTATGTGTTTCGTGATTATTCTGATGCGCCGGAGGCGCCTGTTCGGATAGTTGGGAAGCACAATTGATCATCCGCACGGAGTATCCGCAGATTCCGCCGAGGGTGGAATATTCTCTGTCTGAGCGCGGAAAATCTTTGATGACCGTACTGGATCAGCTTTGCAGCTGGGGAGAGAAGAACCGACCGGCAGAATAGCAACGAGCAGGCATACGGCCATAAGGCACTGTGCGCCTGGCGTACAACGCCACAGCCATCATGACGCAAATAGAGATAAATATAGAGATAAAATAGAAACAGGAGGAGACGATGGATCTACAGATCAGAGAGTATACAGACGATGACAGGGATGCAGTCATGCACATCTGGAATCAGGTGGTGGAGGATGGAGTTGCATTTCCTCAGGAGAATGAGCTGACGAAGGGGGATGCAGATGCATTTTTCAAGCAGCAGTCGTACACGGGCGTGGCACAGGACCTGGATCGTGGGGAAATTGTCGGTATGTATATCCTGCATCCCAATAATGTGGGAAGATGCGGACATATCTGCAATGCTTCCTATGCCGTGCGGAAAGAAATGCGCGGAGAGCATATAGGTGAGAAGCTGGTAAAGGATTGTCTGAGAATGGCACATGAAAAGGGCTTCCGGATTCTCCAGTTCAATGCAGTAGTTGCAAACAACATTCATGCCATTCACCTTTATGAGAGGCTGGGCTTTCTTCGGATCGGAACCGTGGAAGGCGGTTATCACATGCCGGATGGAACGTATGAGGATATCATCCTTTTTTACCATAAGGTCTGATCCATGAAGCAAGACTTTGGAAACGTCAACTAGCACGTCAAGGCATAAAATCCGTGGCGTACCATTGCGGAAAAATCCAGACATATAGGAGAACAAACAAAATGAAGGCACATAAGTATTGGTCACTCGGAGCGCTGATTTGTATGGCTGGCTGCTTCTACACAGGCTGCAAGAAACGGATGGAGGCACACAAGTATTTCGCCTATGGAGCATTAGGCTGCATGGGGATGGCCATCTACTCCGGTCACAGGATGATTGCACCAAAGCAGAAAAAAGAAACGGAATCACAATAGAGAAAAAGGAGCAGCTATGCAGACGAATGCGCTAAAACATCAGATCGCAGCAGGAAGAGGCGATTGCCCTGCAGATCTTGTGCTGAAAAATGCGAGAATCCTCAACGTATTCACCAATGAAATCGAAAACGGTGACATTGCCATCAGCGAGGGGCACATTGCAGGCGTGGGAGAGTATTCCGGACTCCATGAGGTTGAGCTGAAGGGGAAATTCGTTTGTCCAGGGCTGATTGACGGACATATTCATATTGAGAGTTCGATGCTTTGCGGTCCGGCATTTGAGCAGGCGGTGCTGCCGCACGGAACCACGGCGGTCATTACCGATCCGCATGAGATTTCGAATGTCGCCGGAACAGACGGTTTGGAGTTCATGCTGGAAACGACCAAGGACTTGAAGCTTTCGGTATATTTCATGCTGCCTTCCTGTGTGCCGGCAACGGCTCTGGATGAATCAGGGGCTGTGCTGGATGCAGAAATGCTTCGTCCCTATTATCAGAATCCGCGCATTCTCGGGCTTGCAGAATTGATGAATGCCTACGGAACGGTGCGTGGGGACGACCGGATTCTGCAGAAAATCTGTGACTGCGTGGCGGCCGGGAAGATTGTGGGTGGACATGCACCGTTGCTCGGCGGGAAAGACCTCTGTGCGTACATCGCGGCGGGAGTTCAGTCTGATCACGAGTGCTCCAATATAGAAGAAGCGATGGAGAAGCTGCGCCGCGGTCAGTACATCATGATCCGGGAAGGCACGGCAGCGAAGAATCTGGATGCCTTGATGCCGCTTTTCCGCGAACCGTATTGCAATCGATGTATGCTGGTGACGGATGACAGACATCCGGGAGAGCTTCTGCAAAACGGACACATTGATTACAACATTCGGAAGGCGATTCGTGCCGGTGCAGATCCTGCAGCCGTAGTGAAAACGGCAACGCTGGTCCCGGCCCGGTATTTCGGTCTGAAGCAGCATGGCGCGGTAGCACCTGGATATGCGGCAGATCTGATTGTGGTATCGGATCTGGAGAATTTTGTCGTTGAACAGGTCTATAAAAATGGTGAGCTGGTAGCCGAGCATGGAAGTGTGCGGAAGCCGACACCGCTTGTCATCGATGAAAAGCGGTTTTCGCGTGTGACGGATTCCTTTGAAATGGATGAAATTACACCCAGGGATCTGGAGTTGAAGGAGCATGGCACAAAGGAACGCGTCATCTGCCTGATGGAGAACGAGCTGCTGACGGAAGAGAAAATCGTGCCGTTCCGGCAATATCCCGGCACGGCACCCGGCGTGGATGTGGCAAATAAAATCATTAAGCTGGCGGTTTTCGAACGCCATCATCACACGGGACATGTGGGCCTTGGATTTTTGGGAAACAGCAGCCTGACCTGCGGCGCTGTGGCCTCCAGCATTGCGCACGATTCTCATAATTTGATTGTGGCAGGTACCAACGATACCGATATGATGCTGGCGGGCAACGCGGTGCGCCGCAACAAGGGCGGTCTGGCAGTTGCATTGAATGGACGGGTGATTGGAGAGCTGGCGCTCCCTGTGGCTGGCCTGATGAGTACGGGCAGCGCACAGGAGGCAGTGGAACAAATCCGGCTGCTGAAGGCTGCACTGAAGGAAAACGGCATTTCGGAGGATCTCGGAGCCTTTATGACGCTTGCCTTTGTCAGTCTCCCCGTCATTCCGAAGCTGAGACTGAACACCTTTGGTGTGGTGGATGTCATGCGGCAGGAGATTGTCCCGGCAGTCTTTTAAAGAGGGCCGGGCTCCGATTGCTTTCTGCATCCTCTTCGAGCAGAGGCAGACGCAGGATTCCTTTTAAAAGAGAGCATTGCCTCACTGCTTTTCGTAGACCGGCGTGCAGGTGAGGTGCATGCCGAGGCGGCGGAATACGGTCTCGTCCACATCCGACAGGATGACGGAGGAATGTACCTCGTTGCCACGAAGGCGGGGGAGCTGCTCCATGGCGAGCTTTGCGTGTGGATTGGTAGCTGCGCTGATGGACAGAGCAATCAGAAGCTCATCGGTGTGAAGGCGCGGGTTGTGACCGCCGAGATAGACGGTCTTCAGCTGCTGAATCGGCGCAATGGATTCCGCGGAGACGAGCTTTTCCTCATGTGGAATGCCGGCATATTCCTTAAGAACGTTCATGATGGCGGCAGCGGAGGCCCCGAGGAGATCCCCGGTCTTACCGGTGATGATCGTGCCGTTTTCCATTTCAATAGCAGCGGCGGGGAGGCCGGTTTCCTCTGCACGTTTTGTGGCTTCGACGGCGACTGGACGATCCTGCGGCGTGACATCTGCCTGCTTCAGCAGAAGCTCCTGTTTATAGAGCTCCTCCGGCTCCGCCAGTCCCTTGCGGACATTGACGGCGCTCGCGTAGTAGCGGCGGATGATTTCCTGCTGGGAGGCCTTGCGGCAGATTTCATCGTCGCAGATGGCGAAGCCTGCCATGTTCACACCCATATCTGTCGGGGACTTGTAGGGGCATTCGTTCATGATGCCCTCGAAAATCTGCTGCAGAACCGGGAAAATTTCCACGTCACGGTTGTAGTTGACGGTGGTTTTGCCATAAGCCTCGAGATGGAACGGATCAATCATGTTGACATCGGCAAGATCTGCCGTGGCGGCCTCATAAGCAAGATTGACGGGATGCTTGAGCGGCAGATTCCAGATCGGGAAGGTCTCGAACTTGGCATAGCCTGCCTTCACGCCACGCAGGTGCTCCTGATAAACCTGCGACAGGCAGGTCGCCATTTTGCCGGAGCCGGGACCGGGAGCCGTAATGACGACAAGCTCGCGTGTGGTTTCAATGTACTGGTTGCGTCCGTAGCCGTTTTCACTGAGAATCAGCGGAATGTTGGAAGGATATCCTTCGATGACGTAGTGGAGATAGCAGCGGATGCCAAGCTGTTCGAGACGCTGACGGAAGTGATCGGCGGCGGGCTGCCCGGTGTATTTGGTGATGACAATGCTGCTGACATAGAAGCCGCGGTCCTCAAAGGCCTTTTTCAGACGGAGCGCATCCTCGTCGTAGGTGATGCCGAGATCTCCCCGGACCTTGTTCTGTTCAATGGCGTCTGCGCCGATGACAATGACGATTTCCGCTTTGTCCTTGAGCTGCTCCAGCATCTGAAGCTTGATGTCCGGTGCGAAGCCGGGAAGAACCCGGGCCGCGTGATAATCATCGAAAAGTTTGCCGCCGAACTCCAGATAGAGCTTCCCGAAGTGGGACATCCGCTCCTTGATGTGCGCGGACTGGAGCTCCAGATAGCGTTGGGAATCAAAACCGATTTTTGCTGACGTCATTGCCATGCCTCCTGCGTTGTATTTGCTTTCTTTTGATGAATTCTATATTTGTGCGGTTATTGTGTCCACTTCTCGACGTTCTCCACGAAGCCCTCGCCCATGGCTTCTGTGACATCGTTGATGATGAAGAACGCCCGCGGATCGTAATGCTGGACGATGTCCTTGATTTCCACGATGTCCTTGTTGCTGCAGATGCAGATCAGGATCTTCTTGGCGTTTCCGGAGTACATGCCGGTGCCGGAAATGCTTGTGACGCCGCGCTCGAGGTTGTCGAGAATGTCGCGCGCGATCGCATCTGAGCAGTCAGAGATGATCATGGCGCACTTGGCGGTACGACCCCGTGCGAGAATCCAGTCCGTGATTTTCCCCATGATAAAGACAGAAATCAGCGCGTATAACGTGTGCTCCATATTGAAGACGACGGCACCCAGAATCACGACAATGCCGTCCAGAATCTGGATGAGCCGGCCGACACTGTACTGACGGAAATAGCGGTGCAGAGAATTCCCCAGCATGTCCGTGCCGCCGGAGGTTGCCCGTGCCAGGAGAAGAAGGCCGGTTCCGGCACCGAAGCAGATGCCGCCGTAGATGGAGACGAGCAGAAGATTACCGGACACCAGATCATATTCCGGGAAAATGGCAAGTTCTGCGGTGATGATCAGCCAGGAAAGACCGGTCCGCACGATGCTGCGGAAGCCTTCCGTCTTCCAGGCGAACAGAAAAATAGGAATGTTCACCAGGAGGTTGGATACCCACAGAGGAATCTGCAGGGCAGTGTAACGGCCTGTCAGATATTTGATGATGATGGCAAGGCCGGAGACTCCTCCGGTGACAAGTCCCGCAGGATCAAAAAAATACTTCGTTGCGGCGGTCGTGATGGTGCTGCCGAGAAGAATCAGCAGAACATCCGCCGCGCGAAGCTTCAGTGTCTGTTTCATATTGTCCTTTTCCGCCGCAGCCAGACTGCGGCAACAAAAAATCAGCAGAGCTTTTGAGTGGTGAAATCTCAGTCCTTCTCCGAAAGCGCGCGGAGAAGGGCCTCTTCGGAAGCCATTACGGTTCCCTGCACCATTTCGGGCTTGCCGCCGCCTCGTGCCTGGAAGGCATCGCGCAGAATTCCGTTCGGAATGCGGGCATCTGCGCCGCGGCCGCCGATGAGATATTTCCAGCCGCCCGCGTCACTGCCGACGAAGACGCCGGCGAATCGCCATCCCATTTCACATAGAGCATTCATGAAGCTGCGCTGGGAGAGGACGGACAGATCCTGTTCAAACAGATACAGATCTCTTCCGAATAGGGACGAGCTGCCGGAGAACTGTGCGCGGATCTGCGCAAGCCTGGCCTCCAGATACTGCTGCTCCCTGCTGCGGCAGGTTTCCTTGAGCTCTGCGACCTCTGTCAGGAGGCGCTGTACGCCGGAGGAAATGGTTTCCTGAGGCTCGTTCATCAGGTGGGAAGCCTTTTCCAGCTGGCGCTGCCTTTTCTGCATTTCCAGAAGTGCCCGCCTGCCGCATACGATGGTAAGGCGGGTGGAATCCTTGCTGCGGTCCACGGCAAGAATTTTGATCAGACCGATTTCACCAGTCCTTTGCACGTGCGGTGCGCAGCAGGCGCAGACATCAATGCCTTCAATGGTAACGATGCGGATTCTGCCGTCAATTTCCTTCTTACTGCGGTAGTCAAGGTGCCGCAGACTCTCTTCGGGAGGATACTCGCAGGTGATTGGAACATTGCTCCAGACCGCCTCGTTGGCTTTCTCCTCGAGAGAAAGAAGATCTCCCTCCGAGAGAATGCCGCTGGTATCCAGCGTCACGGTGTTGTCGCTCAGCCGGAAACCGACATTCTCATATCCCCACAGATTGTGGAGAAGTCCGGAGAGAATATGCTCGCCGGAATGATTCTGCATGTTGGAATAGCGATGCTGCCAGTCAAGAACCCCATGGACGTTCTGCCCGGGGGCGAGAATGGTGGCAAGAGCCGTATCCGTCTCTTTGGGATCCACCTTCAGCGTGTGAGTGATGATCAGGTCTCTTGAAATCTGCACATCAGCAACGCGGAGTCCTGCCAGTGTGCCGCGATCCGGCGTCTGGCCGCCCTCTTCGGGGAAAAAGAGCGTTGCGGACAGCACCACCAGGATCTCTCCAGGGGTTTCGGAACGGGAAGAAAGGATGGCGGCATCAAATTCGGTATCGTAGGGCTGTGTGTCATACAGCCGGATGGTTTCTTTCATAAAAATAATATCTCCTGACCATTCAATCCAAGGTGGGAATATGCAGAGACATGCCGGATACCGGCACATCCCTTAGTATACATGAAAGGGCCAGATGCCGCATGAACTCTTCAGACTTTTTTCATATTATATGTGTTGATGCCTTTCGGAGGCATCATTATAATGAGAAGAAGTATTTTTATGCAAAAAAGCCTTACATATTGGAGGGGCGAATGACGAACGGAAATAAAAATAACGGCAACAGGAATATGGGAGGCGGGAACGAAAACCGGAATCATCAGAATCTGCTGATGCTGGTGATCATTGCGTTCTGCGTCCTTTTGTTCATGAGCTATGCTATGCGCGGATCCTCTGCGTCAACGCAGATTACCTATTCGGAATTTATTCAGATGCTGGAGGACGGCAAGGTTGCCCGCATCGAGCTTTCGGGTGATCAGATCAACATTGCGCAGAAGCAGACGAAGGTGGAAGACAAGGATGCCCCCTACCGGTTTTATACCGGCAGGGCGGAGGATGATGATGTTGTGACCGCAAGAGCGCTGAAGGCTGGTGCGATTGTGGACAGCGAGGTCGCGGATTCGTCCGGACTTCTGATCTCGCTTCTCATCAATTATATTCTTCCGATTCTGCTGTTCTGGGGGCTGATTACGCTGGTGTTCCGCAAGATGGGACACGGTGGCGGTGTCATGGGCGTCGGGAAGTCCAATGCAAAGGAATATGTGCAGCGGGATACCGGAGTGACCTTCAAGGATGTTGCCGGCGAGGACGAAGCGAAGGAATCGCTGGTGGAAGTGGTGGATTTCCTTCACAATCCGGAGCGGTATGTGAAGATCGGCGCGAAGCTTCCGAAGGGAGCGCTTCTCGTCGGACCGCCCGGAACCGGTAAAACTCTCCTTGCCCGTGCGGTTGCGGGAGAGGCGCATGTGCCGTTCTTTTCTCTGACCGGTTCGGATTTCATTGAATTGTATGTCGGTGTGGGTGCCAGCCGTGTGCGCGATCTGTTCAAGGAAGCCACCAAGAACGCACCCTGCATTATTTTTATTGATGAGATCGATGCCATTGGCAGGAGCCGTGATTCCAAGTATGGCGGAGGCAATGAAGAGCGGGAGCAGACCCTGAATCAGCTTCTGTCGGAGATGGACGGCTTTGATTCCGCCAAGGGGATTCTGGTGCTGGGGGCAACCAACCGGCCGGAGATCCTGGATAAGGCGCTGCTGCGTCCCGGCCGTTTCGACCGCCGGATTATTGTAGATCGCCCGGATCTTAAGGGTCGTGTAGAAATCCTGAAGGTTCATGCGAAGGACGTCAAGATGGATGAGACGGTGGATCTGAATGCCATCGCGCTTGCAACCAGCGGGGCGGTTGGTTCGGATCTTGCCAACATGATCAACGAGGCTGCCATCAATGCGGTTAAGAATCACCGGGAATATGTGAGCCAGAAGGATCTTCTGGAAGCGGTGGAGGTAGTCCTGGTCGGCAAGGAGAAGAAGGACCGCGTGATGAATGAGCATGAGCGTAAGGTCGTTTCCTACCATGAGGTTGGTCATGCACTGATCAATGCGATTCAGAAGAACGCGGAGCCGGTTCAGAAAATTACCATTGTTCCCCGCACCATGGGAGCACTCGGCTATGTCATGCAGGTTCCGGAGGAAGAGCACTATCTGAATTCGAAGGAAGAACTTCACGACATGATCGTGGGCCTTTTGGGCGGCCGCGCTGCTGAGGAGCTGAAATTTCAGTCGGTTACAACGGGAGCGTCCAATGATATTGAGAAGGCAACCGGGCTGGCTCGGGCAATGGTGACGCAGTATGGAATGAGCGACCGGTTCGGACTGATGGGACTTGCCACCGTGGAGAGTCAGTATCTCGATGGCAGAGCGGCGATGAATTGCGCGGATGCTACAGCAGCGGAAGTGGATGAGGAAGTCCGTAAGATGATGGAGAGCTGCTACGAAGAGGCGAAGAAGATTCTGTCCGAGAATCTGGATGTCATGGATGTCATTGCAGATTACCTGATTCAGGAAGAAACGATCACTGGAGAGCAGTTCATGAAGCTGTACCGCAAAGAGAAGGGAATCCCGGAGCCAGTTTCTGAAAAGGCGGATGGGAATAATGCTCCGGCAGAAGATAAGAGCGACGAAACAGAGACACCTTCTGCACCAGAGGCGCAGGATGAGAATGTGCCGCGAGGACGTTTTTCCAACGTTCCGGTCAGCCATCTGGATGACACAGACGGCGGGAAATCGTGATACTGCCGCATTCTGAAAATCAGCATACAGGGATACAAGCGGGACCTCTGAACCGGGAGGCCCCGTTTTTGCACAGTAAATATGACAGAGAGAAAGAAAAGCACAGCCACCGGCTTTCAGATTCAGGAGGAGCTTGCGAAGCTCCCGAAAAAGCCCGGGGTCTACATCATGCACAATGATCATGATGCGATCATTTATATAGGAAAAGCCAAAATTCTGCATAACAGAGTCCGGTCCTATTTTCGCAGCAACATTGGACGGGGGCCCGCCATTGATCAGATGGTGAAGCAGATCGCATGGTTTGAATACATTGTCACCGATTCGGAGCTGGAGGCTCTGATTCTGGAGAACAATCTGATCAAGGAGCACCGGCCGAAGTACAATACGCTGCTTGTGGATGACAAGACCTACCCCTACATCAAGGTGACGGTTGGGGAGGAATACCCGAGGATTCTTTTTGCCAGAATCCGGAAAAAGGACAAGGCAAAGTATTTCGGACCGTTCACCAGCGCCGGCGCGGTGCATGACACAATCGAGCTGCTGAACCGGATGTATGGCCTGCGTGACTGCGGGCGGAATCTCCCGCGGGACATTGGAAAAGAACGTCCCTGTCTGAATTATCATATGAAGCGCTGCAGCGGTCCTTGTGTTGCCGGTGGAATCACGCCGGAGGCATACCGCGAGCACGTGGACCTGGCGGTGGAATTTTTGTCCGGTAATTACGGACGGATTCTGAAGGATCTTCAGGGTAGAATGGAACGTGCCGCAGAAGCATTAAATTATGAAGAGGCGGCGCACTACCGCGATTTGATGGTCAGTGTCCGGCAGGTTTCCCAGAAGCAGAAGATGTCGGAGGGCGTGGGGGAAGACCGCGATATCATAGGCATTGCTCTGGATCAGGAGGATTACGATGCGGAGGCGGTCATTCAGACGTTCTTTATTCGTGACGGCAGGCTGATGGGACGGGAACATTTTTATATGAATCATGTCGGAGGCAAGACAAAACAGGAGATTGTTTCGGAATTCCTGAAGCAGTTCTATGCAGGAACGCCGTTCATTCCGAAGGAGATCATGATTCCGGAGAATGTGGAGGACCGCGCGGTCATCGAGGAATGGCTGACGCAGCGGCGTGAGGGAAAGGTCTCAATTCTGATCCCGCAGCGCGGCCAGAAGGAGAGGCTGGTGGAGCTCGCGGGACAGAACGCGGCGCTTCTTCTTCACAAGGACAAGGAACGGCTTAAGCGCGAGGAGGGCAGAACGATCGGAGCCGTCCGGGAAATTTCATCCCTTCTCGGCCTTCAGAAGGCGGATCGGATGGAAAGCTATGATATTTCGGATATCAGCGGTTTTGCCAATGTCGGTTCTATGGTCGTGTATGAGAAAGGAAAACCCAAGCGCAGCGACTACCGGAAGTTCCGGATCAAAACGGTCGCCGGGCCGGATGATTACGCCTGCATGAGAGAGGTACTGATGCGCCGGTTCACGCACGGTCTGCAGGAAGCAAAGCAGCTGCGGGAAGAGAACAAGGATGAGGAGCTGGGGAGCTTTACAAGATTCCCGGATCTGATTTTGATGGACGGCGGAAGAGGACAGGTGAATATTTGCCTGGCGGTTCTGAAAGAGCTTGGCCTGGAAATTCCGGTGGCAGGTATGGTGAAGGATGATCATCACCGGACTCGCGGGCTTTATTTCCGGAATCGTGAGATTCCGATCGATACGCACAGTGAGGGCTTTAAGCTGATTACCAGAATTCAGGACGAAACGCACCGCTTTGCGATTGAATATCACAGGTCCCTTCGCTCCAAGGCACAGGTTCATTCGCGTCTGGATGAGATTCCGGGCGTCGGACCCGCCAGAAAAAAGGCGCTGATGCGCTCCTTCCGTTCTGTGGAGGATATCATGAAGGCGAGTCGGGAAGAACTGGCAGAGATTCCGGAAATCCCCGAGGAAACGGCGGAAAGTATTTATCGCTACTTTCATCCGCAGGAGCTGCACGGGGAAGACGCGGCATCGCCCGGGGCTTCTGCAGGGCAGGCACATATGCTACACTGAACAAAGAAGTTTGAATGTGATCGCATCAAACAGCCGCAGCGGTGCTGATGCATCAGCGAGGTACTGGTTTTGCAGAAACGGCTCTGCGGCGCGGATTGTGACGAACAGGGAAGGATACTGAATCAGAAGAGGCTGCAGCAGATACTGCGGCAGAAAGGTTTCAGAGATGGCAAGTGTAAAACTGAGTGAAGTAATTGAGAAGGAAAAACTGATCAATCTGACTCCGGACATTGATATCACCAAAATCAAGATCAAGCAGCCGGACATCAATCGGCCGGCCGTGCAGCTGACCGGATATTTTGAGCATTTTGACGCGGCTCGTATTCAGATCCTTGGCTTTGTGGAGTACTCCTATATGGAATATATGAGCCCGGAGCGCAAGGAAGAAATTTATGACCAGCTGTTTGCCATGGGATGCCCTTGCTTTATTTTCTGCCGTGAACTGCAGCCGGATGCCATTTTTCTGAAATATTCGGCAAAATACGGAGTTCCGGTGCTTCAGACGAAGCAGTCTACATCGGTCTTCATGGCGGAACTGATCCGCTGGATGAATGTCCGGTTGGCTCCGTGCATTTCCATTCACGGCGTTTTGGTGGATGTTTATGGTGAGGGCGTTCTGATCACCGGTGAGAGCGGCATCGGCAAGTCGGAGGCGGCACTGGAGCTGATCAAGCGCGGACACCGGCTTGTCAGCGATGATGTTGTAGAGATCCGGAAGGTTTCTGAGGAGACGCTGGTCGGCTCTGCTCCGGATATTACGAAGCACTTCATTGAGCTGCGAGGCATCGGAATTATTGATGTGAAGACGCTGTTCGGTGTCTCCAGCGTACGTGACACACAGAATATTGATCTGGTCATTCAGCTGGAGGAGTGGGACAAGGACAAGGAGTACGATCGCCTCGGGCTGGAAGAGGAGTATACAGAATATTTGGGCAACCGCGTGGTCTGCCACAGAATTCCGATCCGCCCCGGACGGAATCTTGCAATCATCTGCGAGTCGGCAGCGGTCAATCACCGTCAGAAGCAGATGGGCTACAATGCGGCGCAGGAGCTGTATAACCGTGTGCAGAATGCACTGATGCACAAACATGATGAGGACGATGAATAAAGGGGACCGTTGAATATGTTTCGGTCATCTGGAAAAGACCGAACAGAAAAGCAGGAAGAAAAACTGTGCGGATCCGCATAGAACAAAACAGACAGGCAGGAAGGAAATTTATGACAGATCAGGAAGTTTACCGGCTGCGGGAGCTGCTGGGAGAAGAAAATGTCCGGGAGCAGGAGCCGATGGCACAGCATACGTCATTTCGGGTCGGCGGGCCGGCGGATCTTTTCGTCCGGGTAGGGAAGCTTGCACAGCTGCAGGATATACTGGCTCTTCTGGATCAGAACGGCACGCCGTGGTATATGCTCGGAAAGGGAACAAATCTCCTGGTCGGAGACCGCGGCTACCGCGGCTGCATCATCACGATGAACGGAAATCTGGAAAAGCCGGTGACGGATGCTGCCAAAGAGTCCCCGGAAGAGAAGGCAGAAGACCTGCGGGAAATCGCTGTGGAGGGCTGTGTCATAACGGCAGGGGCCGGCGCTTCTCTGGCACAAACGGCGCAGACGGCGAGGAAGATGGGTCTGACCGGTCTGGAATTTGCCGCGGGAATTCCGGGATCCGTCGGTGGCGGCCTGGTTATGAATGCAGGAGCCTATGATGGAAGTATGGACCTTGTGGTAGAGGAAGCGACGCTTCTGATGCCGGATGGGAAGGTAATGACGGTTCCGAAGGGGGACCTTCGTCTTGGCTATCGCAGAAGTGTACTGAAGGAGATTCCGGCGATTGCCCTTCAGGTGAAGATGAAGCTTGAAAAGGGCGATTCTGCCGATATTGCGGCGAAAATGCAGGATTTTGCCGAAAGGCGTCGAAGCAGGCAGCCGCTGGAATATCCGAGTGCAGGCAGCACGTTCAAACGTCCGGAAGGAATGTTTGCCGGGAAGCTGATCATGGATGCGGGGCTTGCAGGATTTTCTGTCGGAGGCGCGCAGGTATCAGAGAAGCACTGCGGCTTTGTGATCAACAAGGATCACGCAACCGCGGCAGATGTGCGGGCCGTGATTGCTGCCGTTCAGCAGAAGGTCTGGGAGAAGGCGGGCGTCCGGCTGGAAGAGGAAGTTATTTATCTGGGGGATTTCTGATCATGAGATTTGTAGTGGTTACGGGAATGAGCGGCTCAGGAAAGGCAACCGCGATCAAGATGCTGGAGGACGAGGGCTACTACTGCGTGGACAACCTCCCGGTCCGTCTGATTGATAAATTCATGGAACTGGTTTTCATGCCGGGCAGTGAAATCTCTAAGGTGGTTTTGGGACTGGATGTCCGGGCGGATCAGCCGTTTGCATATGTGGAGGAGGTTCTCAATACCCTGCGCGGGAAGGGCTATCAATATGAAATCCTCTTTATGGACGCAAGTGACGAGACGCTGATCAAACGGTACAAAGAGAGCCGCCGCGCCCATCCTCTTGCGCCGGATGGCCGGATTGAGGATGGAATCCGGGCGGAGCGCGAGATTCTGAAGAACATTAAGGCCCATGCGGACTATGTCATTGATACTTCCCGGCTTCTCACAAGAGATCTGAAGCAGGAGCTGGTTCGGATTTTTCAGGAGAACAAGAAATACAATTCCCTGATGGTTTCCGTAACATCCTTTGGCTTTAAATATGGAATTCCGACGGACGCGGATCTTGTGTTTGATGTTCGCTTTCTTCCGAATCCATACTACGTGGATGAGCTGAAAACGCAGACCGGAAATGATAAAGCCGTGCAGGACTTTGTGATGTCCTATCCGCAGACAAGAGAGTTCCAGGATAAGCTGGAGGACATGATTTCCTTCCTGATTCCCTACTATGTAAAAGAGGGAAAGAACCAGTTGGTCATTGCCATCGGCTGCACCGGAGGCAGACACCGGAGCGTGACGCTGGCCAATGATCTGTACAACCGTCTGAAGGACAAGGGTGATTACGGAATCAAGCTATATCACCGGGACATTCAGAACGGCTGACCTGGGATCCGCCTTCGCGGGTTTTGCCTCAGCGAGGTAGAAGCTTGGAAGTGACATCGATATGTCACTTCCAAGCAGCAGCATCGGTGCTGACGCACCGGCTGCCGCATTCGGCAAAACCGCCTTCGCGGGTTTTGCCTCAGCGAGGTAAATATGGAACAACAGGATTTCCAGAGCAAAGTCCTTCGGGAACTGATGCAGCAGGAGCCTTCTTCGAAGAAGGCGGCACTTTCTGAGCTGGCGGCAATCCTTAACTGCATGGTGCAGGTGGAGAGGGACGGCACGGAAACGGCTGTAGTGCTTCGCTCCCAGCGTCCGGAGGCCTGGAATAAGTGCTTTACATTGATTCAGAAAACATTTAATATTACTGTCGAGCTTGGCTCCATTGGCGATGATCGGAAGCAGGCGGATGGTTTTCTTCCGGGTACGGAGAGGACCTATGCCTTCTATGGAGAATCCGCGAAGCGGATGATGACGCTGATGCAGCTGCCGGATCGTTTTGAAGCGGATGAGAAATGTGTCCGTGGTTTTTTGGCGGGACAATTCCTGTGTGTCGGATCCATCCGGGATCCGCAGAAGGAATACTACCTTTCCTGGGAAATCCTGAATGAACCGCAGGCACAGCAGATTGCCCGGCTTCTTGCGAACACGGGCGCGGTACTGCGGCGGACCGACCATGGCAGAGGTCATGCGCTGGTTACGAGAGATTCCGGCGTCATCGTGGATATCCTGAGCCTCCTGGGGGCGCATGTATGCATGATGGACATGGAGAATGCGCGGATTATGAAACAGGTTCGCGGCAGGATCAACCGGAAGGTAAACTGTGAAACAGCGAATATCATGAAGACAGTCGCCGCTTCTCAGAAGCAGATGGAACAGATCCATATGATTCGGGCGAGCAGCATATGGGAGACGCTTCCGGAGTCCCTGCAGCAGATGGCTTTGCTGCGGGAGAGATACCCGGAGAGTTCTCTGCAGGAGCTCGGAGCAATGCTGGAACCGCCGGTCGGCAAGTCGGGAGTGAATCACCGTCTGCGCAGACTGGCAGCCCTGGCGGAAGAGCTGCAGGAACGAAGCACTGATTCGCAGGAAAAGGAAGCTGCGGATCTCTGAGGAGTGATTCAGGAGGAGAAGTTATTATGATGAAGAAGTCTATGACGGTTGCTCTGAAGGATGGCCTGGAGGCTCGTCCGATTGCAGAGCTGGTTCAGATTGCCAGTAAATATGACAGCCGCATCTACATTGAGATCGGTACCAAAAGAGTTAATGCCAAGAGCATCATGGGAATGATGTCCCTGGAGCTGGATAACGGCGATGAGATGACGGTGTCTGCGGATGGCAGCGATGAGGAAGCGGCAATCCGCGACATTGAGGCGTTTATCTCTTCGAATAAGAGGTAATTCCGGAGAAGTCACCGGATTTTTCGAAAAGAGCTCTTTCTCCTGTATTTTACGGAGGCGGGCGCAGCAAAGCGGGTAGACAATGGCGTCTTTGGGGGATACCCGAAGGCGCCTTTTTGTGATCAGCCAGGCAGGCGGTGGGAAACAGCCGCAGGCGGGCAGCTTTAGTCAAGAGGAGGATATTATGAAAAAAAGACTTGCGGCGGTAGTCATGAGCGTATGCCTTGGAGGTGCTCTTCTTTCCGGGTGCGGAGCGTCCGGAGATGCGGGCAGTGAGCAGGCGGCAGATACGGAGGCGGTGTCCACGGAGTCTGCGGATACGGAAGAGACCGGGACACAGGAAGCCGGCGCTTCCTACAAGGTCGGCATTGTGCAGTACATGGATCATGCGTCCCTGAATCAGATCACGGAGCATCTGGAGAAGGAACTGGATGCGAAAGCGGAGGAGCAGAACGTAACATTTGACTACGAGAATTATTTTGTCAATGGACAGGGAGACTCCACAATTATCAGTCAGGGTCTTGCGCAGCTGAAGGACGACGGCGTGGATGCGGTTGTCTGCGTGGCAACGCCTACGGCACTGACGGCGCAGTCCACGTTTGAAGGTACGAATACGCCGATCATTTTCTCAGCGGTGACGGATCCCGTGGGAGCGGGACTGGTAAAGTCCATGGAGGAGCCCGGAGGAAACATCACGGGAACCAGCGATGCCCTGAATACGGATGCAATCATGAATCTGATTTTCGCGCAGAACCCGAATGCATCGAAGATCGGTCTTTTGTATTCCACCAGTGAGGATTCCTCAACGCAGGCCATCGCGGATGCCAAGGCGTTCCTCGATGACAAGGGTGTGGAATATGTAGAGAAGACAGGAACCAACACCAGTGAAGTCAGTCAGGCGGCGGACGCTCTGATCGCAGCGGGCGTGGATGCAATTTTTACTCCTACGGACAATACGGTTATGAGTGCGGAGCTTTCTATTTATGACAAGCTGGCGGATGCAGGCATTCCGCATTACACCGGTGCAGATTCCTTTGCGCTGAACGGCGCGTTCCTCGGTTTTGGCATCAACTATGCGGATCTTGGAACCGAGACGGCAGATATGGTTTCCAATATTCTGGTGGGCGGACAGGATCCGGCCTCCTATGCGGTTGTCACACTTGGAAACGGCATTGCGACGATCAACACGGAGACTGCAGAGCGCCTTGGCTATGATCTGCAGGCAACGGAAGAGGCCTTCAAGCCGTACTGCTCCGAAATTGTGGAGACGAAGACCGCAGAGAATTTTGACGACTGATACGGCGGGATCTTGCGGAAAACGCACGGTGCGCAACCGGTATAAATGGTATAAAATAGGATGCAGGCTTTGAAGAGGAGCCTGCATCTTTTTTTACAGGGGCAAACTGCAGCATCGGTGCTGCCGCATTCGGCCAGACTGTCTTTGCGGATTTTGCCTCAGCGAGGTATCCATATGTCATTTGCAATCATCCAGACAGCACTGGACAACGGACTGATTTTTGGTCTGGTTGCGCTGTCGCTTTTCATCAGCTTTACCATTCTGAACATTTGCGATTTGTCCACGGACGGCTGTTACATGCTGGGAGCGGCAGTCGGCGTCGCGGTGACGATTTCGGGGCACCCGCTTCTGGCATTGCCGGCAGCCATGCTGGCAGGAATCTGCTCCGGCTATGTGACGGCGCTCCTTCAGACAAAATTCGGCGTTCCGAGCATCCTTGCCGGAATTATAGTGAACACGGGACTGTACACCATCAATCTGATGGCGATGGGAATGAAGACCAGCCTCAATGTTGTCGGTACACAGACGATCTTCGATTTGTTTAAATCCTTGAACGGAAGCGCGTTCTGGACGACGTGGAGCAGATCGGTTCTTCTTCTGATTCTGGTGGGCGTTCTCTGCATTGCCGTGTATCGCTTTCTGGGAACGAGACTCGGCCTTTCCATCCGGGCAACTGGTGACAGCATCGCAATGGTCCGGGCGAGTTCCATCAATCCAGGCTTTACCATCACGGTCGGCCTGTGCCTGTCCAATTCATTGACAGGACTGGCAGGATGCCTCATCGGGCAGTACAACAAAAATGCTGAGATTAACATGGGGACCGGCATGGTAACCATTGCGCTGGCATCGCTCATTATCGGACAAACCCTGTTCGGAAGGGGGAGGATGCTGACCAGAATTCTCGGCGTCATTGCCGGCTCGGTTATCTACCGTTTTATCATTGCGCTGGCGCTCCGGCTGAATGTGCCGACGCAGGCGTTTAAGCTGGTGTCCGCGGTCATCGTTGCGGTTGCCATTGCTGCACCGGCGGCGAAGCAGCTGATTCTGAATAAGAAGAAGCAGGCAGAAGCCATCCGGGAGAGGAAAGCGGCCTATGCCGGGAAAGGGGAACACCATGCTGAAAATTGAGAATGTTTCCAAGACCTTCCATCCCGGGACTATCAATGAGAAGAAGGCGCTGGACCATGTAAGCCTTGTGCTGGAGGATGGAGACTTTGCAACCATTGTTGGTTCCAACGGGGCGGGAAAATCAACACTTTTTAATGCTATCGCGGGCAGCTTCATCACAGATGAAGGCTACATCGAGCTGGACGGGACGGACATTACCTTTATGCCGGAACATCGGAGAAGCCAGTTCATTGGCCGCCTGTTTCAGGATCCTTTGATGGGAACGGCACCGCATATGACCATTGAGGAAAATCTGTCGGTGGCGTATCTTCGCGCCTCGGGTGTCCGCCAGTCCTTCTGGGGGAGACTCGCCCAGGATTTCTCCAGAATTAACCGCAAGGAAAAGGAGCTCTTTCGGGAAGAGCTGTCCCTTCTGAACATGGGACTGGAGGACCGGATGGAGAGCCAGGTGGGGCTTCTTTCCGGCGGACAGCGGCAGGCTCTGACGCTCCTGATGGCGACAGTCGTGACACCAAAGCTCCTTCTTCTGGATGAGCACACGGCGGCACTAGATCCCGGAACCGCTGGGAAGGTGCTGAAGCTGACGAAGGATATCATTGCGGAGAGGAAGATTACCTGCCTTATGGTCACGCACAATATGCACCAGGCCCTGGAGATGGGAAACCGCACGCTGATGATGGACAGCGGACATATTGTTCTCGACGTCAAGGGAGAGGAGAGAAGCAGAATGACAGTGGACTCTCTCCTGCAGAAATTCGCGGAGGGCGCGGGACAGAAGCTGGATAATGACCGGATTCTCCTTTCCCGCTGAAATTCGGACGATGAATAAGATAAAAGGCACTGCGGAGGGTTTTCTGCGGTGCCTTTTTAAAAAATCTCTATAAAAGGGAGGATGCCGGAGACCTTTCGGTTCCCGGCATATTATGAAAAAGTTATTAGTTGTATTGGCTTGTTTCTATGGTTTGAGTATAAGAAAGATTCGTGTCCAAAAGATGGTCACGCAGTGAAGTTACATTGAATAAAATATGAACAAAATATGAAGGCACCAATCAGCAATTCGTTATGTGCAGGAAAACGCACGGAGAGTATGCGGGGCCTGCTTTCAGAAACGTGCAGGAGGAGAAATGTACGGGAATCTAAAGACAGTGTGTTTTCTTCTTTCGCCAGAATGGCAGACAAAAAGGCGGGAACGGGAGATCCGGGAAACGACGGAGAATCTGCAGCGGTACGGAATGGAAGGAAAGGTCCGTATTTTTTCACCCAAAATTGCGGAAGCAAACAGCAGCATCGGTGCTGACGCACCGGCTGCCACATTCGGCAAAACCGCCTTCGCGGATTTTGCCTCAGTGAGGTATAAAAATGGCATTCTGCAATTTTGTCGGGAGGAAAGGCCGAATATTTCCAGAGACAGCGAAGAGGTACTGTATCTTGCGGACAGTACGGAGGGATACCGGAGACTGGTGGAAGCGGGCTGCCCGGTGGCAGGGTATCTTCATGACGGAAATCAAGGGGAACAATTTCCGGAGGCACAATATCTTTTGGAGCAGCCGGAGGAGGTGGATGGGGATTCCTATGTGAAAATCTGGCAGAGACTCACGGGGCGTCCCTGGACGATTGCGGTCACGAAAAGGCTCGTGATCCGGGAAGAAACATTAAAGGACTTGGACGGGCGGTATCTTTTGTATGATGAAGAAGCCCAAAAATTTCTGGAGCCTCCGTCTGCGGACAGGGAGAAGGAACGGGAGATCCTGCGCGCCTATATTGAGAAGATCTATGGCTTTTATGGCTTCGGAATGTGGGGAATTTTCGACAGGACAAGTGGAGAGATGATCGGAAGAATCGGCTTCGAGCCCTACCTTGAAGCGGGAGAGGCTGTGGACTTCGGGTACCTCGTCCGGAAGGACCGGCGCGGAGAAGGCCTTGCAGAGGAAGCAGGAAATGCGGTGCTGCGGTTTGCGGCAGATTCCCTTGGCCTGGAAAAGGTCTGTATTCATACGGCAGAAGACAATGCCGCATCCATTCATCTTGCCCTGCAGCTCGGTTTTCATGAAGAGCGGGAGAAAATGGGGATGGAAAGCTGCGTTTTCGGACAGAAGAATCCTGAAAGGACGGCGCAGACAGGAGGAACGGTTGACGCAGATCAAAAAACAGGAATAAGATATTTTATAAAAGATTTGAAGCCCTGCGAGAGTGAAATATAAGGGGGAAACGAAGAAAGTGCGTCTGGCAGGTCCGGATAAGAGGACGGAATGCCGCAGGCGCTGACACATTTGGCAAAACCGCGCTCGCGGATTTTGCCGCAGAGAGGTATCGGCATGATTAACGAACATTATCTGGAAATGCTGGGTCATAAGTCTGTGATCCGGGAGCTTGCGGAGTACGCGACGGCAAGAGGAAAAGAAATCGGGTATGAGAATGTCTTCGATTACAGTCTGGGCAATCCGTCAGTACCGGCTCCGGAGAGCTTCACGGATGCGGCCATTCGTATGCTGCAGACCGAGGAACCGGTGAAGCTTCACGGGTACAGCCCGACGCTCGGTATTCCGGAAGTGAAGGAGACCATTGCGGCCTCTTTGAACCGGCGCTTTAACATGAATTACACGGGAGGACATATTTTCCCGACTTCCGGCTGTGCGGGAGCGGTGGCGCATGCGCTTCGCGCAGTGACGAAGCCGGGAGACAGAGTCCTTGTGCAGGCCCCATTTTTTCCGGAATATATTCCGTACATCAATGATACCGGGGCGCACATTGAGATTATCCCGGCGAGAACGGAGGATTTCCAGATCAATTTTGAGGCACTCGAAGAGATGCTGCAGCCGGGAGTTGCAGCACTTCTTATCAATTCGCCCAACAATCCGTCCGGTGTGGCCTATACTGAAGAGACGCTTCGGAAGCTTTCTGCGCTTCTTGCAAGGAAATCAGAAGAGCTTGGCTATAATCTGTTCCTGATTTCAGATGAACCTTACCGTGAAATTGCGTTCGGCGGGAGGAAGATTCCGTATCCCGCCAGATTTTATCCGCACACGCTGACCTGCTATTCCTTTTCCAAGTCGCTGTCTGTTCCGGGAGAGCGGATCGGGTATGTCGCGGTCTGCCCGGAGTGTGAGCATGCGGACGATATCGTGCCGATGTGCGGACAGATTTCCCGCGGAATCGGACACAACTGCCCGTCCTCATTGATTCAGCTGGCAGCGGCGAAGGCGGTGGATGACACCGCAGATCTTTCGGTCTATGAGACGAATATGGAGCTTTTGTACGGGACATTCCGTGATCTTGGCTTCGAGGTACAGAAGCCGGATGGAACCTTCTATATTATGCCGAAGGCTTTGGAAGAGGATGCGGTGGCATTCTGCAAAAAGGCACTGCGCTATGACCTGATTCTGGTTCCGTGCGAGGCTTTCCATGCACCGGGCTATTTCCGGGTAGCTTATTGCATTGATACGGAGAAGGTAAAACGATCACTTCCCGTGTTCCGCAAATTTGTAGAAGAGGTATACCGCTGAAGATGGATCAACGATTTCATGAATTCTGACATTGACGGGAGCCGGGAAATGCCGGAACTGTTCTGTTGGTGCAGGAAGGGCCGACAGGCCAGCTGTGAAGATGCAGCGGAAAGGAACACTTATGTTGGAAATTTTAAAGGCAGTGCTGTTCGGCGTTGTGGAGGGCATCACGGAGTGGCTTCCCATCAGCAGCACAGGTCATATGATTCTGTTAAATGAATTCGTAAAGCTGGATGTTTCGGCGGACTTCTGGGATATGTTTCTTGTTGTGATTCAGTTCGGTGCAATCCTGGCAGTCATCCTTCTGTATTGGAAAACGATCTGGCCCCTTGGAATTTACCGTCACCGCAAGAGAACGCGCATTATATGGAAGAAAGATACACTGAACCTCTGGGGAAAGACGATTGTTGCCTGCATTCCGGCGGCTATTGTTGGCGTTCTTCTGGATGACTGGCTGGATGAGCATCTGTACAACTGGCTGGTGGTTGCGATTATGCTGATTGTTGTCGGCATCGCCTTTCTCATTGTGGAGAATACGCAGAAGGACCGCGAGCCGGTCACGACCGAGCTGAAAGATCTGTCCATGCGACAGGCATTGATCATAGGATTGTTCCAGCTGATTGCCGCGGTATTTCCGGGAACCTCCCGTTCTGGTGCAACGATCATCGGTGGTCTGATGATCGGTGTATCCCGCACGGTGGCGGCGGAGTTTACCTTTATTCTGGCCATTCCGGTCATGGCAGGAGCAAGCCTTCTGAAAATGCTGAAATTCGGTTTTCATTTTACCGGTATGGAGGCAGCAATTCTCGGAACTGGTATGACGGTTGCGTTCGTGGTGTCGATCGTTGTTATCCGTTTCCTGATGGGCTATATCCGCAAGCACGATTTCAAGCCCTTTGGCTGGTACCGCATCGTTCTCGGAGCTCTGGTCATTGTGTATTTCGGACTGGTGCGCGGGGGAGCACTCTGAACATTCTAAGGACGCTTTTCTCTGCGAAATGCCCCGCGGGCGGTTCATTTCACTTCGAAAATCGTCGCACGATGATAAGTTACTGTTCATCGCCCATTTCGAATTTGCTTCGCAAATCGCCATGCGATGAACAGTAACAAATTTACCAAAAAAGTGATACAATTTTCAGTAAATTTGTTGACAGCCCATTTTGAGTGTGATAAGTTTGAAAGCGGCATTGATATGCCGCTTTCAAACCGCAGCATCGGTGCTGACGCACCGGCTGCCGCATTCGGCAAAACCGCCTTCGCGGATTTTGCCTCAGCGAGGTATAAGTTTTACCACGTAATTGAGTAAGAAATCAGATCGCATGCGATCGGAAGGAGATGTTCGGGATGAGTACGGAAAAGAAG
>ERZ808246.917-NODE-917-length-22808-cov-3.585945_pt1 | contig 22808 bp, 18 predicted proteins | sample MGYA00521083_ERZ808246 | MGnify/ENA primary metagenome ERZ808246 (study PRJEB31516, sample SAMN03275577) | gut metagenome | biome: mammalia-associated habitat; material: feces | host: Papio cynocephalus | place: Kenya | collected 2012-07-07 ... | reverse complement strand
ATGGATAAAAATGAGAATAGCACCTACCTCTTACTGGATCTCTAGAATATCTATTGCAATTAACAGACCAATAATCTTGTTTTCTACGATAAAGAACTGTAAGTCTATTTTTGCACTCTTTACAAAATAACTTACCTTCTAATAATCTTTTTTCTCTATTTGTTTTAATTTCATAATTTCTTGTATTTCTTTTTCTTAAAGTATTAACATAATTAAAGGTATCTTTATCAACTAATGGTTCATGGGTGTTTTCTACTATAATCCATAATTTTTCATCTAATGTTATCTTCTTCTTAGATTTATAACTTACTTTAGTTTGAGTATGTTGTACTAAATCACCAGTATATACTCTATTTGTTAATATTTTTTTTACTGTGGAGATATTCCAATTATCTCTATCAATTAATCTTGATGAATAATTAGTCTTTTTATATCCACTAGGTGTAATTACATTTGCTTTATTTAGTCTATTTGCTATTTCAGTAGGTCCAATACCATCAGCTCTCCATTTAAATATCTTTTTTACTATTGGAGCAGTATCTGGATTTGGTATTAAATGTCCTTTATCTAATGGATCTCTCATATAACCAAAACATGGTAAACTTCCAACAAATTTTCCATTCTTTCTTTTTTCATTTAATACATTTCTAATTTTTATTGAATTTTGTTTACTATAATAATCATTACAAGCAATTATAAATGTTGATGAATCATTACTAGCTTGATTTTTAAAACTATCATATGATTCTAATATAGATATAAATCTTATATTATTTTCTGGAAAAAATGTTTCGATATAGTAACCAGTCATAACATGATCTCTACCTAATCTTGATAAATCTTTAACTATTACACAATTTATCTTTTTATTATTTATATCTTCTAACATACTTTGAAATCCAGGTCTTTCAAAATCAGTTCCTGAATATCCATCATCAACATATTCTTTAACTAAATTAAAATTATTATTTTTAACATAACCTCTTAATAATTCTTTTTGGTTAATTACACTTTCACTATCAGATTCATATTTTTTATCTTTATCTTCTTGGGATAGCCTTATATAGATTCCAACATTAAAATCTATACCAGTTAAGTAAGTATTATACATTTATTCCTCCTTTTATCTTACTTAATTGGGTATTAAGACGTGTCCATGGTAACATCAAAGTTAGAAAAGTGCAAATCATTTTGATTGCACTCCTTCATCTTTTGATATTTCTTCGATTAAGTATTTTAAAATAAGATCTTTAAATGAAATATTATTCAAATAGGCTCCTTCCATAATTAAACCACCTATTTAAATTTATGTTTTTATTTATTATTTTTGAATTTTTTTCATACATATATCTACTTCCTTTCTTTTTATATTAGTATTACTAATAATATTATTAGAATTATTTTTTATATTTAATTTTTATATTATATTTATTATATTATTATGGAACTAAATGTCCTTTGAGTGTAAAAAAGACATCTAACTATTTAGAAAAAATTTTCTAATAAGTCAGATGTAAACTTTTCTTTATTAATATAAATTTTCCTTTGAAATCTATGTTTATATTCCATAATAATGTAATTATTATCTGCTAATTCTTTTAATAGGCTTGATATTCTTCTTGGACCTACTCCAAGATAATTTCCTAAGTATTTATTATCAGCATAACAGTAACCTTCTTTATGAGATAAAAGCATAATTATTCCATATAAAAGTTTGTTACCAACACATATATTTCTATCTAAAATTATAAACCATGGTATTTTTACATATTTATCGTATTCCATTTATTACTCTCCCTTCGTATTTGTCTTTAGTATTTCTAAGTAGCCTCTTTCTAATAATTCTGTCATCATTTTAGAAATAGATACTCTATAAAATTTAGACATTAATTTAATTCTATTAAATAAGTCTATTGGTAAATATAATTTAAATATTCTCAAACTATCACTCCTTCCTAAATAGGATGATTGTCCTATTATTTTTACTATTTTTAATTAGAGCAGGATAAGAAGATAGCACCACAAACAAAAAAAACTCCTTATAATATAAGGAATTGTTATGGTGCTATTCTTATTTCGTACTTACGAAATTCATCCTACTTTGTAGGTTCATATAAAGGATGATTACTAAATATCTCCTTTATTTCTCTTAATTTTAACTCTTATTAGTTCATCCTATTATTATAAAAATATAAAAATTAATAGGATGATAGTACATAATTACCACCTCCTTAAAACGAAAAAAAGAAGACCTATGTCCTCTTTGCATAATTATTTCATTTTACTATATTTTACCACTTGACTTTGATAAGTCAATGAATATCCGATGCTTTTTTGTGCTTTATTTTTCTTTTTTTTGCTTTTTTTAACTTTTTTTTGCTTTTTTATGCTTTTCGATGCTTTTTGATGCTTTTCAATGCTTTTTTGTGCCAGTCAATATTATTGTTAAAATTATTTAAAGATAAATTATATACTAAAACTTACTACTTGAGATATTAAAGAACTTATTAAAAAAACCTAATAATTTATCTATAACATTATTTTTCTTTTCTTGCCTATCATTTGTAGGAGTAAACATGTTCATAGGTGGAAGAATTGATGATACTTCAGTACCATTTGTTTCCACTCTTCCCTGTTCGAATGATCTTTGAATAAAGTTATATGTTTCTTCTTTATTAAGATTTTCTTCATCAATTATCTTATCTAATTCTTCTTTTTTCTTACTATCCATAAATGATTCAAAATCAGCATATACATTTGAATCTTGATCTAATGATTCAATAAATGCCATAATTAAATCTTTCTTATTTCTTAAATCTGGACTTGCCATAATAGTCTTTTGAATAGTTATAAGAATTTCTTTATCTTCCATATTAGAATCATGATATTTTTTAACTAGTCCTAAAATGTAATCAATATTAACCTCAATAGATTTTATTAATTCCATTTCAAATACTACATCTTCAGTAACATCAGTTCTTTCTTGTTTAGCTTTATTTCTAAATTCATTATAAAGTTCAATATAAATGCTATGATAGTCTTGTTTATCTCTTTCACTAATTAACTCTTCATTCTTGAATTCATCAAATGAAGATAATATATTTGTTACTTTTAATATTGCACCATATAGCTTAATAAATTCTTTTTGTTCTGCTTCGCTTTGCATTAGTTCTCCTGGTGCAAATTTAGTAGTTAACTTTTCAACTAAAGATTTATAACCCTCAAATGTTTTGCCATTATCATCTTCATATCCATAATAGTAGTCATTATATGGTTTTAATAAAACTATTCCATGAGCTTCCTCATCACCAAATTTAGCAAGTGCTTCATTAAGTCTATCTTCTAAATTTCTAAATGAAACTATATTACCATATGTTTTTACACTATTTAAAATTCTATTAGTTCTTGAAAATGCTTGAATTAATCCGTGCCATTTTAAATTTTTATCAACCCATAATGTATTTAATGTTTTTGCATCAAATCCTGTTAAAAACATATTAGCAACGATTAATATATCTATTTCTCTATTCTTCATTCTTAAAGAAACATCTTTATAGTAATTTTGAAATTTTTCTGATGATGTATCATAACTTGTTCCAAACATATTGTTATAATCCTTAATAGCATTTTCTAAGAATGTTCTATCATCTGTACTTAATGCTTCAGTTGATTCAGAGTTTTCATCAATTACTCCATCTTCTCCATTAACACCATAAGAATATATTATAACTACTTTAAGATTGCTCTTTTTAATATCCAACTGTTTTTTAAATTCAGCATAGTATTCTTTAGCCATTTTAATGCTTGATACAGCAAATAATGAATTAAATCCATTAATATTCTTCTTAGACTTAATTTCTTCTGCATCTTGCTTTTTGGCCACTACAGAAACATTATCTAAAGTTGAGTAAACATAACTTTCTGATGTCTTAGTTTTCGTACTAAAATGCTCTATTATGTAATCTGTAATCATAGAAATTCTAATTTGATTATCAAATAGTTTTTCTTCATCAATATTATATACTTTTTCATCTTGAACACCATCACGAATATCAATTCTTCCAACATATTCATACCTAAACGGTAATACATTCTTATCAGCAATAGCATTTACTATTGTGTAAGTATGTAATCTTTCTCCAAAGATTTGTTCTGTTGTTTCAGAGATACCTTTAATAGTTCTAGCATTCTCTGGAAATATTGGAGTTCCAGTGAATCCAAATAAATAATATTTATTAAACTTTTTAATAATTGCTTTATGCATATCTCCAAATTGAGATCTATGACATTCATCAAATATAAATACTACATGCTTATTAAATACATCACTGTTTTCGTTTTTCTTAATGAATTGTGATAATTTTTGAATCGTAGTAATAATAATCTTAGTACTTGGATCATTTAATTGTCCTTCTAATATTTTTGTTGAAGTATTAGAATTAGCTGCTCCCTCTTTAAATCTATCATACTCTTTCATTGTTTGATAATCTAAGTCTTTTCTATCTACAACAAATAATACTTTATCAATAAATTCTAATTTACTAGCAAGTTGTGAAGTTTTAAATGATGTTAATGTCTTTCCAGAACCTGTTGTATGCCAAATATAACCACCTGATTTTAAAGTTCCATAAAACTTATTATTATATGCAATATTAATTCTATTTAAAATTTTTTCAGTAGCAACTATTTGATAAGGTCGCATAACTAATAAATCTTCTTCAGAAGTAAATACACAATATTTAGTTAATATATTTAATAAAGTATGTTTAGTAAAGAAAGTCTTGGCAAAATCAATTAAATCAGTAATACCATTATTTTTTTGATCTGCCCAATATGAAGTAAATTCAAATGAGTTCGATTTCTTTTTCTTTTGATTATTAATATGAAACTCTCTTGTAGTATTTGAATAATACTTAGTTAATGTTCCATTTGATATAACAAATATTTGAACAAAGTTATATAAACCAGATCCTGCCCAGAAAGAATCTCTTTGATATCTTTCTATTTGGTTAAAAGCTTCCCTTAAATCTACTCCTCTTTTCTTTAATTCAATATGAACTAAAGGTAGACCATTAACTAAAATAGTTACATCATATCTATTATCAAAATTACCATCATTATTAACATACTGATTTAATACTTGAAGACTATTATTATGAATATTATTCTTATCTATTAAATAGATATTTTTCTTTTCACCTGAATCAAGAGTTATTTCTTGTTTATAATCTTCTTGAATTAATCTTGTTTTTTCAATTATATAATCATTCTTATTAGCAATTACTTTGGTAAAAAAATAGTCCCATTCTCCATCAGTAAAATGATAATTATTAAGTTTTTCAAGTTGTTTTCTTAAATTAAGAATTAATTCATCTTCAGAATTAATATTTAATCTTTCATAACCCTGTTCAACTAAAGTTTTAATTAATTCTTTTTCAAGAGCATCTTCACTTTGAAAAGATGTTGCTACTCTATTTAAACCTGTATATTCAGCTAATACAGTAGAATTATCATTTTCACTTATTAATCCTATATTAGTCATTTAATTCACCCAACACTTTCTCTACTTTTGATAAAAATATATCAAGTCTTTGATTTTCAATGTTTTTCTTATAATACTTATAATTATTTGAATCACGCATATTTTCTAAATATAATGAATTTTGAAAATATACAACATCTCCAAATGGTGCATCTAATAGACAGTTACTTAAATCAGTTCCATATTTTATTATTTTTAATTCTTCTATTGAACCATTCAATTCTTTTTTATGTTTAAATACATTATTTAAAACAGAGCAACATTTTAAATATACATTTTGTTCTTTAGTTAATGATTTTTTATCTATATAATCATAAAATGCTCCAATATAGCTGAAAGTATCAACCATTTTTTCATATAATTCATTTTCATCAATTTCACATTTATTAACATATTCGATTAATATATTTAATTTTTTTATACTTAAATTAAAATCTTTATTCATCGTTACAAACCTCAAAACTTAATAATTTATTTCTATAATATTCATATTGTTTCCTTCTTAGTTCAATTTCTGCAGGAAGGCCTTCTGATATATCGTTAATTAATTTATCAAATTTATCAAGTATATTAACTATACAATATTGCTCCTCTAATGTAGGTATTTTTATATCAAACTGTTCAAGAACTCTCATACTTAAATTAGGTTGTGATCCATGACTCATACGATTACAAACCTGCTCTTGAACATCCTTTGTTTGTAACAAATGATATAAATATCTCGATGTAATTTCATTATCAGTTCTCATAGCAGCTAAAGGAGACCAAATATTAAAATCAGCATCTATATCTACAATAGCAACTTTACCAGTTGTAGATCCTGACTTAACCATATAAACATCCCATTTCCTAGGCTTATACTTTCTAGAACATTCATTATCAAATTCTTTTGTTATAAATCCTTGAGCATCTTTTAAATGTATTTTTCCTTCATGAACAGCCGATGCAGAAACAAAAGGTATACCATCAGAAACAAATTTAGGCGTAGTATGTGGTCCGTCAGTTATAGGACCAGATAGTAACTCAATAAGTTTTCCATCTTTTCCATTCGAATTACTAATGATTGTGCCACGCCAAAACTCGTATTGATTCTTTCTTGCTTCTAGCTCCGACTCTAGCTCCGACTCTAGCTCCGACTCTAGCTCACAAAATTTATCAAGAATGTTTATTATTTCTAATTGAACATCAATCGGTAGCATTGGCATTAATAAGTTTGATACTTTTTGAGTATTTATAGATGGAACACCACCTTCACTTTGAAGTTCCATTATTTTATTTTCTATATTTTTAGTATAATGATAAATATATTTTGGAATAAAACATTTAACAAATTCATCTTTAGGAATAATTGAAAAACATTTATCATTTAAATAAAACTTTTCAGTTATAAAATTTACATACCCTGCATTAGCTCCAACTCTTGATACAGTTACAATGTTTTCATCTCTATTATAACTATGATAATATCCCATCGGTGTAGTTCCACCACTTATTATTGGATATAGTCCATCATCTGTTGCTTCTTTTGTTGTTATACCCTTACCTGTTTTTATTTCAAAAACATCACCATATTTTTTATATATAACACCATTAGGACATAATTCTTTTATTAAATCATTTATCTTACTCATGATAATCAGCCTCTAACTCTCTGATTATCTCTTCTAGTTCTTCTCTAATTTGTTGTTGTCTAGGCACAATTTCAGCAAGTTTTCTGTTTACTTCATTTATATCTATTTTTTTATCTTCAGTATTTGCTCTTAAGTAAGAATTAACTGATATATTATAATCATTATCTTTGATTTCATCATATGTAGCTAAATAGGATTTATTTTCAACTGATTTTCTATCTTTTAATAAACTAATTATATTATTAATATTTTCTTCTGATAATTTGTTTTTATTAGTATTTCTAACACATTCATTAGAGGCATCTACAAATAATATATTATTATCTGATTTATTTTTCTTTAATACTAATATACAAGTTGCTATTGATGTACCAAAGAATAAATCAGAAGGTAATTGAATGACAGTATCAACAAAGTTGTTATCAATCATATACTTTCTAATCTTTTGTTCTGCTCCACCTCTGTAAAGTACACCAGGGAACTCAACTATAGCCGCAGTACCTTTTGGTGATAACCATGATAACATATGCATAGTAAATGCTAAATCTGCTTTTGATTCAGGTGCTAATACACCAGCAGGAGCAAATCTTTCATCATTTATTAATAGTGGATTAGACTTGCCTGCCCATTTTATTGAATAAGGGGGGTTAGATACTATTGCGTCAAATGGTTCATCATTCCAATGTACTGGATGTATTAATGTATCTCCTCTTTCAATACTAAAGTTATTGTAATTAATATTATGTAAGAACATATTTATTCTAGCTAAGTTGTATGTTGTAAGATTTATTTCTTGACCGAAAAATCCTTCTCTTACATTTTCTTTTCCAAGTATCTTAGCAAATTTAAGTAATAATCCACCTGAACCACATGCAGGATCATATACTTTATTAACGGATGTTTTATCCATTATTACTATTTTAGCAAGTAATTCTCCAACTTCTTGTGGAGTAAAGAATTCTCCACCTGATTTACCTGCTGATGATGCATACATTGTCATCAAAAATTCATATGCATCACCAAATAAGTCTATCTTATTTTCTTCATAATCTCCGAAATTCAATTCTCCTATTGCATTTAATAATTTAACAAGTTTTTCGTTTCTTTCATCAACTGTATTACCCAATTTATTATCTATTGTAAAATCATCAAATAAACCTTTTACATCATTCTCTGATGCGGTTCCTCTTGCTGATGATTCAATATTATTAAATATATTAGAAATTACTACATTTAAATTTTCATTTTTATCGGCATTTTTTCTAACGTTGCAGAATAATTCACTAGGTAAAATAAATAATCCTTTTTCTTCCAATATTTGTGTTTTTCCAAGTAACGCTTCTTCATCAGATATATTTCTATATTTAAAATCTTCAATACCTGCTTTTCTTTGATTTTCATTAACATAATTTTCTATATTTTCTGAAATAAATCTATAAAATAATAGACCTAATACATATTGTTTAAAATCCCATCCATCTACTGAACCTCTTAATTCATTTGCTATTTTCCAAATGGTTTTATGTAATTCTTCTCTTTCAATTTCTTTTTTATTATTCATTAACTTCCTCACTCCTAGTACTTTCATTTACAATTATATCATGAATTTTATCATTTTTTGGCTTAATTCCAATAAAAAAGAAGAAATTAATCTTCTCTTCTATTATGGTTATTTTTTATTTATCTCATATGATTTTTTTATAAATGGAATTATCATGTCTATATCATCTTGTTTATATATATCAAAACTATAATCTCCATTACCATGATGACCTATATTCGAAATATCTGATAAAATATTCATTGGATCATTTAAAGTACCTTTTTTTACATTTATAAATGCAATTAGTTTCTTTTGCATCACTTCAATATCAACAATATTTCTTCTTCCTTTAAAAGCAATATAGACTTTCTTCACATCAATATCTATATCTCCTAATTCTAATATTTTATCTTTTAATGCTTCGTATGTTTCTTTCAAAGCTTCACATGCACGTGCTAAATGATCTTCTTCTGTATATACTTTTATTTCATTTTTATCCTCTTTTGTTAATTCTTTAAATATTTCATTATTAAATTTTTCCTTAGAAGTTTTTTCTATTTTTTCTATATCAACTATATCATCTTCATATTTAGTTATTTTATATAAATCAAAAGGAATATTTTGATAATCTGAAGAATATATTTGATATTTATTATAATATGGTGAAAAAAATATAACTTTAGATTGAGAAATATCTATATCATTTATATTATAATTTGTTTTCTTTATTTCATTATATTTTAAAATAAAATCAGCACGTCTATCTTTTAATAATTTTAAATAAGTAAGTCCTTGGTCTACTAAACTTTTATTTTCAACTTTTTTATCTTCTATAAGAATAAATGATTTTGTTTCCTTGTTAAAAGCTAATGTATCTATTCTAAAATTCCCAACTGAAAATTCTGTACAAACAAATTCATACTCTTCTCCTAAGATATCAGGAATATGTTTTTCAACAAATGATTGTATGTCTTTTTCTAATTTAAAATTTGACTGTTTTAATAGTCTATTATTTTTTATTAACATTTTACGTCCTCACTTCTAATCATTTTCTATTAATTTCTTCAATTTATTTATTTGTCTATTTAATAAAATACATAGTTTATTAATTCTATTATCTGAGTATCCTGTTATATATTGATACTCATGTAATAAATTATCAAACCATTCAGGAATATCTTCTAGTTTACTTATATCAATTCTTTTTATATCTTTTACTACTTTAATTATTTCATCAAATGGTTTAACTTCATAGAATAATTTACCATCACCAATAATATGCATTTCTTCTTCATCATAGTATTCAATATTTAAACTTTGACCATTATCAAATATTGGTGCTACATCTAACCATTTTAAAGTATTAACATCTCTTATTATTCCAAAGTTATTAAGATGTCTATCTTCGTTCATAATTAGAAAATCTAAAATATACATATTCTCTATTTTTTCTCTTGCATCTTTTATTCCTTCTGATTCTAGTTTTTTAATATATTCTTCATAATCTTCTATACTATTATGTTTTTTCATATCATTTCTTATTTGATTACAAGTAATTAGTTCTGTATCTTTTGTTATGAAACAAGGACATTTTGATACAACCATATCTTTATAAGTATCTAGTTTATATTCTACATGATCAAAGCCTAATCTTTTACATATTTCACTTGCTAATACTTCATTAAATGGTTGTAATGTTTCATTCTTATATCCACCTTTTAATAAATATCTTGTACCATCTTCAATAATCCAAGCTTTTTTTAACATACCATCTGTAGTATTATTAGGCGTTTTTAATGATGTTGCATCATGAATCATCTTACTGTTTTTAGAAAGTGATGCTTCCATAAATTCAGCATAATCAAAGTCATTATCAAAGAAATTAATATCTTCATATTTAATATTAGAATCTACTGGTTTTAACCAATACTGATCTGATAAAGATAATCCAAATGCTTTATCTAATAATTCACATGGGGCATTAATATTAAGTCTATGTAGTAATAAGTCTAGCTTATCTCTCCAAGATGGTATTCCCCTTCCCTTAAACCATTCACTTAAATTAGTTCTTAAAGAAGTATCATTAACATCTTCATTTTTATAAAAACTTTTTAAAATATAGGGAGCATAATCAATATTATAAACATCATAAATACTAGTAAACACTCCTGTTGCAGAATCATATTCTGTTAACATTACTTCTTTATCTTTATTCATTAAAGTACATTTCATAGGAATTCATCTCCTTTTCTATATACTATTATACCATACTTATATTTTTTAATAGGCAATATTTACCTATAAACAAAAAAATGAAGTACTATCAAAAAATTATAGTACTCCTAAAAACGATATTATAATAAATTATAATCATAAATTACACAATAAAAAGAAAAATAGGGCTCTACCGTTAGATAGTGCCCTTGCAAAAATGTATTATCATTTTTTCCTTGCATAATCATAATACCATATATTAATGATCATGTCAAACTATTTTAATCTGAGTTTACATTATAATTTTTTTCAATGATTTTTTTAAAATATAAATATATAGATTTCAATAGTTCATTATTATTATAATACTCTTTATGATGAATTATTCTTCCAAAAAACAATTCATTAATGTCTTCTGTTACATTTTTCTTAATACCCTTGCTAGTTACTATTTCATTAAACATATATAATGCATAAGTCATTTGTCTTATTCTGGAATTACTCAATTTATTACTTCTTGTTTCTTTACCTACTCCACTTTCTATTAAATAATTAATAACTAATGTATCCGCTCTATGTAGATTATCTTTTTTATCTAGTTCTGATAAAACGCAAGAATTATGAGCTACTGCATTTCTAAGTTTTACTACTTCTCTTAAAATAAATATGTTTTTAAGTTCATTTTCTAAATTATATTCTTTAGAAAAAAATTCATAAAAATTAACTAATTCACCAAATGTAATTATCTCAAGAAATTCCCATACAGGAATATTTTCTAATTGTTGATTCTTATCTATATCATATTTAGAAAAAATTTTTTTATAATATTCACTTCCTACTTTTCTAAAAATACTATTATGCACTTTTTTAGGAAACTTTTCATCATTGAAATCTCTTTCTAAATACTTGTTAACAGCTTTATAGCCATTTTCTTCTTCTATGTTTTCAATTAAATTTAATATTCTTATTTTTAAATAATGTTCAATATCAATAATTATTTTAAAGAATAATAGTCTAACTCTATGATCTATAATAGCCATATCTTTAAGATAAGCAAAATCTAAATCTTGATATAATCCTTCATATTCACCTGCTGGAGATGGATATTTCAAGAAATTATTTTTATATGAAGTTAAGTTATAATAGTTATTGTTATTTTTTAAATACTCTTCTGCATCCTTTTCACTAATTTTTTCAAACTTAATATTTTTTTCTTTTAAATATGGAACCATTTCTGATATTTTCATCATAGGTCTTAAATATTGATTTGTTTCTTTTGTAACATCCACATTATCACTTCCTAACTGCTATAAGAATTATAGCACACTATCTTTTAAAATTTTATATTTAAAATAAATTTATAATTCTTTAGGACAATTAGTTTTGTATTTAACATCATTAAAACCATATACTTTTTTACAATCATTGCAAATAATTGCTATATAATCTGCACCTACAATACTAAACCCATCACCTTTTAATACTGATATATTTTTGGAATTACATTTAGGACATTTAACTTCTTCTTTCATCACTTCATTCTGACTATATGCATCCCTAACTATTTCATATCCATTTCTATCATATTTAGGAACGTATTCATCTTTATTAAATATTTTAATTCTACCAAACATAAACTCTAATTTATCAACTTGTTTTTCTGTATGGTAGTGTCCACAATACCATTTGTCGTAATTAATATTTTCTTCTACTTTGTCTAAAAAATGTTCCATAGATTTATCTACTTTAGATTGATCTAATCCTTGCATAAATACTTCTCTAGGCTCATATTTATAAGGACAAGTATGAGTTAGCACTATATCAAAATGTTTACCTTTTACTTTGTCTAAAATAGTATCCATTTCTTCCTTAGTTAACTGCTCATCTTTAAACCACTTATATCCATGTAGTAATCTATACTGTTTATCTACTGAATATGCTCCACCAATTACTAAAATCTTTTTACCATCAATATTATAAATTTCTCCATCTTTTGCAAATATTAAATTTGGATATTCTTCTTCAATAAATACTTTTCCACCAAACATTTCAACCTCTTTATAAGTAGATATGTTTTCTGGTCTTTCTTCATGATTTCCTCTTACACAAAACAATTTTAATTTAAGTTTTTTTAAGTATTCTTTGTAATTTTTATCTTCTTCATTTAAATAATAATTAATTCCGACATCTCCTAATACTATCAACATATTATCAGTATCTTTTTCCAACTTATAAATTCGAGAAAAATCTCTATGTATATCACCTGTTATTAAAATCATAAAATTACCACCAATATTATTAACTTATTTAAATTTCAAAATGTTCTTTAATATCTTTAATTTCTTTTGATATATCATCTAATGTTAAATTTAATACATAATAAAATGGCATTATTTGACTTTGTTGGTGTATATGTTGATTCAACATAACTTTTTTGCTCATTAAATATTTTCTTGTTACTTTAGAAGAACCAGTCCATCTATTATTGCCAAACATATATTTTATTTTATCTCCAAATTGTTTCCTATGAAGTGATGGATCATTATTAGAATTAATATAAAATTGTTTTTCAATCCATATGCGTAATGCTGCAGTATATATAATTTTATCTGCAGTGTTTTCTAAATAAGATTTATTTTGAAAAGTACTATCATCGAAATTATCAATTAAATCCGCTAAATAATCATTTGTATAATCTATATTATCAATCTTTTTTTGAAAAGGCTCATCGTAATGAAATATTAGATGATTTTCATATTCATCAGCAATTTCATCATTCCAAGTTTCTTTTTTTGTAAGAAGATTTATATAATTCAAATGATTATAATCTTGAGATATATGTTTTTTCAACTCATCAACACTTAATATATTGGTGCTTGATGAAAATGTTATCTTATTTAAATATAAAGTATCTTTTCTCTTTTCTAAAACTTCATATTCAAAAAGTGAACTATATTGAGTATTCGCAATATTTATAGTGTCGACATTATGTGTAAAAATTAATATTTTTTTAGTGTCGTTCTTTGCAGTTACAATTTCATAAATAATTCTATATTGATTTGGTATGTCATAACTACTCAATGGATCATCGATTACTAAACATTCTTTATTACTAGAAATGAATTCTAATATACATATTATAAATGTCATTAAATTTATTTCCCCAGTGCTATATTCTTCAACTTTTCTAGGTAATTTAATGGATATTTCTTTACTTTCATCACTAAAATTAATATCTTCATCTTTAACATAAAATTGCAATTGAAATGTTGATTTTAAATCTTCTTTATGTTCTTTTAATGTTTTGTAAAATTTTTCTTTTTCAGATTCTAATTTTGTAATTTCAGCATTTAATTTTTTTAACTTTTCTTGTGACTCTAAAATGATTTTTGATTTTTCTTTATTCCCACCGCAAATAAAATAATTTTCAATATTTTCAATAGATATATTGTTTTCTTCAACTATTGATTTTATATTGCTAATATCTTCTAATATTTTTTCTGGTTTCATTTCAGAATGTTTTTTTTGATAATTGATTACTATTTCTTCTTCTAAACATTTTAATTCAGATAACTTTTTTGCAATAATCATTTTTATAGGCTCATTATTTTTTATTCCACATACTGGGCATATAAATTCATCATCATCTAAATAGTTATCAATTTCATTAAGTATATGTTTCTTAAAATTATTTTTTATATCTTCTATTTGTGTTTTAATTTCTTTAATGTCTATAATTTTTTTTGCGTTTTCTCCAAAGAAAGAGCTATAATTATCATCCATGTTAAATATAATTTCTAAATTTTCTTCTTTAAATTGCTCAATTGCTAACTCAGGATTTTTTCGTAATTTTTCTAAATTTTTAGATACAGCTTCGGAATTAGTTTTATTTGTAATTCCAAATATCTTTAAATTTTCTTTTACATCTATAGAATCGAGCAATTCTTGTTTTTCTTTGTTTTTAGAATCTAATTCTACTATACTTGAACCAATTATAATTGTATTTTTCTTAGCAATAACAGACTTTTCAACCTCATCATAATCAATAAAGGAATAATCAAGAAATCTTTTTTTGATATTTTTATAAAGTGAGGTTTTTCCTGTACCATTTGGTCCAAGAATTATTTTAACTTTGTCTCCTATTGTAATATTAAAATCTGCATCAAAATTTAGATAATTTATTTCTTTAAAATTATTTGAATTAAACATTTCTAAACCTCCTACTAAAAAAAGCAATATTAACCATATAAAGATTAATACTGCTCATCTAAATATAAGTATACCATATTTCGACAATTTTTGTAGTATTTTTAAAGTAATTTATTAAAATTATTCTAATTCTAAACCATAATCAACCCTTAGATATATAAAAGCATGTTTCTTTATTTTTTCTTTTTCTTCTTTTGTATAATTAATAGTGTCATGTAATGTATTATAAATATGATCAATATTTATAGGATTACCATTAGAATATTCATAATTTAAATAAATTAAATCAGCTAATAATTTGGCATCATTTTCCATTCTTAATTTGTTTTCTTCTTTAATAAATTTTTCTTCATTTTTCATAAGATTTATCCTCCAATTTATTGCATGTTACATCTCTTGCAATAGATTGTCAAATCATTTCTTATCAAAAAGCAAAAAATAGCATTTATTCCTTAAATAAACACTATTATTACGTCATTTACTATCTTTCTAGATAAATTATACTATCTAACTCAATTGTTTAAATACAGCCGTCTTAATACCCAATCAAATTATGTAATGGTAAGTAAACTCGCCACCTCCTGCATTTATGTGATTACTCACAATCAACGTATTTGGATCATTATTGTATAAACTCATTATTCTTTTTACCCTATCTGCTTTTGGTAAATATTCATCATCAGTCCTTGTCATGACTGCTTTTATACCTAAATCCTCTAATCTATTAAATATATAAGTAGCAGCAGTCAATGTTAAATCTTTCTCCTGAAGACCATTTCCAACTGCTCCACTATCAATTCCACCATGTCCCGCATCAACAATAACAAGTGTTTTACTATTCATATATATCACCTAAAGTATTCTATGTTAATTGTCTAATTTTGAAACAAAAATAATAAATTAATCTTTTTTATTATAATTTTTGGAAGTTTTTATTAAATTATAAAAAATATGGTATAATCTATTTAAAGTAAGATAGAATAATCTAAAGATATTTAAATTTATGAGAGGTGTTTATATGAATAATAGAAAGAGAAATATTCAAGGATTTACTATTTCTTTATTTACCTTTGCTTTATTTATTGGTATGTTTACATTTATAAAGAATTTTAGTGTTAGTTATGCGATTGATACTGGAATTAATAAAAGTGGTCTTCCTTCTTCAACTTTTAAAACTAACTATACAACTACATCAACTTCAAATTACATAAAAGATGCAGTATCTGCTAACAATGGCAATACAACTTATTTAAATAACTTCAATGTTCCAAAAAACTTAATGACTGCTGATAACAAAACGCTTTTATATATTTTGATGAAGAATTTGGAAACTCCATCAAATAGTACTGAATCATTTGAACTTACAACAGATAATCCAACTACTATTACTGATAATGGTTTAAAATACATTATTACTCATGGATACAATAATGCAAATACAACAAATACTATTTTTACTACTAACACTTATGGTAATGTATCTGATAATAGTATTAAACAATATATTACACAAGTTGCTTTATGGTTATACATATATGAAAATAATTCAAAATTTACAACTACATACTGCAAAGATAATGCATGTACTTTCTATGATACAAGTAACAATGTTATTACAAGTCAAAATATAAGGTCATATATTACAACATGTGCAAATTATACAAATTATAATTACTTAAATTACATAATTAAATTAGTAGATAATGCAGAAAAGTATACTGGTGGAGAGTCATCAAGTATTGATGTAACTAAAGATGGTTCTAGTAATTATATATTTAATGATAATTTTACATTGATGATGACGGAGGCTCTTACTCCTCAAAGTAAAACTAATAATTCAAATTATTTATATTATTCACTTGAAATAAGTGATCCTAATAATTATGGAGCATATTTTGTTGATACAAATAATAATAAACTTACAAATACGGATGTAATGACAGGTTCATTTAAAGTCGCAGTTCCTTTAAAAGAAGATATTGAGTCTATGGATTTAACTACAATTACTATTAAAGTATATGGACATTATATTACTAATAGTGGATATGATTATAGAGTTACTAATTCATCTAATGGTTTATTAAAAGATAAAAAAACAAGATATTCTAATATTATGCTTGGTTATGTTCCAACAGAAGTAATTGAAGCTGATTTCAGTTTAAGAAACTTTGTTAAGATTAGTAAAATAGATGCTGCTAATTCTAAAGAGTTACCGGGAGCAACACTTGAAATTACAAATGTAGATGATAGTTCTAAAAAATATAGTTGGGTATCTACAAATACTCCTCATGCTATATATTTAGAAAATGGAAAATATAAGTTATGTGAAACTATTGCTCCTAAAGGATATACTTTAAAAACTGAATGTATTAATTTTACAGTTGATGGTAAAAAGATAGTTAGCGTTACAATGGAAAATGATACAACTATTACTCCTCCAAATACTGGAATGTTTAGTTCTAAGTCTGTTTATATAATTGGTGGTTTGCTAATAGTAATTGGTTTTTCAACAATAGTTATAATTTATAATAAAAAACAAAGGTTAAGTTAATTTCCTTTGTTTTTCTTTGTCTTCTTCTCTATGTTCTATGAATGAAATTATTTTATTAATATTTTCTTGACTATTTAATTTGTTAAAATCTTTAGCAAGTATTTGTAATTCAAATGTATTAATTCCTTGATGAATATCTTTAAATGTAATAGTTGCATCATCTACAGTACAATCTCCATTAAATATATTTAGTTCTATACTGCCATGAGCAATACTATTTCTTATATGTTCTATTATTGATCTATTTTTCTTATATTTTTCATAGTTATTTTGCATAAATAGATTAGCTTTATTGTATTGTTCTTTTAATAATTCTATCTTTTCAAGTACTTCATCCTGTACTTTTTTTAATTCATTATATTTTTCCTGTTTACTTTTATCTTTTTCTAAAACTTTTTCAATTCCTTTTATATTACTTTCTAACTTTATTACTTTGTTTTCTAATATTTCAATATCTTTTAATATTTTATTTATTTGTTCTGTAAATTCAGGATATTCTTTTTCTTCATTATTTATATAATTACCTATACTATCTAAATTAAGCTTTGAAAAATCAAATGTTTTATTAGTAACTATATCTCTTATGTCTTCTTTATCTTTTATATTTAATATATTATCTAAAGAATAAATATATATAAAGTAAAAACTTGTTAAATAGGCTGATAGTATAGTCTTTTCATTTAAAGTAGCAAGTAATATTCCATATTCACTATTTTCTACTATATTTTGAACATCTTTAGTGTTGTCCTTTTCTAGTTCTTTAAAAAACACTGTATTTGCAGTTAAACCAAAACTAATACTTCCTTTTCGCATCTTTTTAGTTTCTGCTTCATGAAACCAATAATCTAAATAAATATGTTGAATTTCTGGACTCATATTCTTAATTAAATCTAGCTTTGATAAAAACATTGTTCGTACTTTTTTAGTTGACTCTAATTTTCTTGCTGGAATCTCAGTTATAGTAACATCTACTCCAGCATTTTCTAGCAAGAGTTTATTATTAGGATTATCCACAATTTTTTCAACATTCATATTATTAATTATTCTTTTTTTTACTGCATCTTTTAGAAAATACATCATTTTTACATAATCATTGTTTCTTACTCTTAACATTCTTGGTTTATCAACTATTTTTATGTAATAAATATTATTTAGTACTTCGTCTAAATCCTTTTCTGATCTAATTTGTTTTTTCTTTGATACTTTTGTATCTTTAATTATTCCTGTTATTCTTTCACCATATTTTCTAATATCATCCCAAGAGCAAGCAATTGTACTTACTAAACCTACAAGTTTATCTATTTCTATTTTTCCTTTTTGTCCATCTATTTCTAAATATATGTATTCATCTATTATTTCATAGTCACCGTGAGCTAATTTATTTCTTACTTTATCAAGTACTTCTAAATAACTTGAAAATTCAATGTTACCTATTTTCCATTTATTATTAGACTTTGTTGAAATTATACTAGTTGCTTTTTCTAAATTTTCTTCTATTAAAGTTGTTGATAAATTCTTATTATTATCTTTCTTAATAAAGTCATCTTTCCACAGAAAAAGTAGAAAACTTGCATATCCAACTTTTAAATAATTTAAATCATCAATTGAAAGATTATTTTTCTCTCCAAATGAATTAACATAATCTATATACTTAGAGTTTGCTTCTAATTCTTTTAAATAATTATTAATATTTCTTTCTCTTTTAGAAATAGTTTCCATAATAATTCTCCATTTATAGCATATTCTTTTTCTTTAATATGATTGCGACTACTATTGATAGTGCTGCAGATAAAGCTATTATTAATATAAAAGCTTGATTATAAGTCATTATTGAACCTAATGGTACATTCATACCTAGGAATGAAGAAATCATTGTAGGAATAGATAAAACTATTGTTGCTCCTGCTAAAAATTTCATTATATAGTTTAGATTATTTGATACTATAGTTGCATATGTATCTGTTATAGATGATAAGATATCTCTATATATAGTACTCATCTCAATTGCTTGTTTATTCTCAATAATAGCATCTTCTAATAAATCTAAATCTCCTTCATATAAAGGTAAAATTGTTCCTTTTGATAATTTTTCTAATACTAAATCATTGGCTTTTAATGAAGTAATAAAATAAACTAATGTCTTTTCTACTTCAAGTAAATTTATTAAATCCTTATTTTCAGTTGATTTTTTTAATACTTGTTCTGCTTCTTCCATATCACTATACACTTGTTTTAATGCTCTTAAATAATAATTTGAAGTTCTAAGTAGAATTTGTATTAAAAACCTTGTCTTTTTAGCTGTTCTAAAATCTTTAACTTTATTCTTTTTAAAATCATTTAATAATTCTATTCTTTTTGATGAGACAGTTATTACGTAATTATTATCTGTAATAATTATTCCTAATGGATAAGTCTTATAATTGCTACCATTCTCATCTTTTTCAAGATATGGAGTATCAATAACTATAAGAGTAGCATTACCACTTTGTTCTACACGAGGACGTTCTTCATCATCAAGCATTTTTAAAATTAAATCTTTATCTACTAATGTCTTTTCAACAACTTTATCTATTTCGTCATTAGTTGGGGAGGTTAATTCTAACCATGTATCTACTGTTATTCTTTTTACTTTTTTTATTTTCTTTTCTATTGCACTTGTTTTAAATATTTTTAACATATTATCACTCCCCTTTTCAATGTTCTATATTATATCATATTTTACATATTTTGTCTTTAAGTTTTTAAGTAAAACATATTTATTATTTTATCTTTACATATTTTATTTACAAAAGAAAAGTCCTGATTACTCAGAACTTGTTAAAGTTACTTTAATTTTATTTTCGCTACCATTATGTATATATGTTAAATCTATAGTAGTTCCAATATTATACTTATATAATTCACTATTTAAATATAAGTAATTTCTTATTTTTTTATTATTTATTTTTGTAATAACATCATTTTCTTTTATATTTGTTTTTTCTAAAATACTATTTTTATTTATTTTTTTTATTATTACTCCATAATCTAATGTTTTATTATTATTTTTATATTCATATTTGTCTTCTACATCTTCTGTTTCTATATTTAGTGTTGGATGTTTAATATCTTTTTTATTTTCTAATTCTTTTAAATGATTCTTTGCTGTTTCAATTGGTATTGCAAAACCTAGTCCTTCTACATTATCTTCTGTTATTTTTAGAGTACATATTCCAATTACTTCACCATTAGCATTTAAAAGTGGTCCTCCACTGTTTCCTGAATTAATTGATGCATCTATTTGTAAAACATTCATTACAATGTCTTTATTACTATAGTTAGATATTTTTGTTTTTACTCCTCTATCTTTACCTGATAAGATACCCGAAGTCACTGTGTTTTTATATTCTTTATCTACTGGTGTTCCTATCGTAAACACAACATCGCCTATATTTGTTTTATCACTTGAAGATAATGTTGCTACTTTTTTTATATCATTTTTTGTAGTTCTTAGTACAGCTATATCTAAATAACTATCACTGCCTAGGACAGTTGATTCTTTTTCTATATCATTAGAAAGAGATATTTTTCCCTTATCTTTTCCAGTTATTACATGTTCATTTGTTAAAATATATGCATATTTGTTATCTACTTTATATATAAATCCTGAACCTATTGCGTCACCATCATTCATTATTGTAATAACTGCATCTTCTACTTTAGAAATCGCAGATGATAAAGAACTCTTTTCATATATTTTTGTCTTATCTTTTGTAATAGTAGTGCCATTATTTGAATTTAACATTAAATTTAGTGGACTAAATACAAGTAAAATTATAGTAAAAATACTTCCTAAAATAAAAGAAGAGATAAGTAGAATAAGTTCTTTTATATCTTTTTTTTGAATCTTATTCTTCAACTTCATCTCTACTCCTTTCAATACTAGCAATATCTTTCCAGTTTATTGGGAATCCCATTCTATCTAAAACATCATTTATTGTAATTGTATGTAAATTAAAATTAAGTGTTTCTATTACTCTATCTAATTCATAAGTCATATTAGTAAATTCTTCTTTTTGAAGAAGTTGTTTCATAATAATTATTAAAGTAAATAAATCATTTTTTCCTTGAATATATTCATTATCTTCTTTTGGAATCTTTAATAATTGATGGTAAACTGTATCATTAATTGCTTTTTGAGTTCTATTTTCATATAAAATATCTTCATGAGCACATAGATTTCTATAGTTTGCAAGAATTGGTAAATAAACAATTAATTCATTTGCATCTATATCATATACTTTAGCAATTTCTACTTGATCCTCAGGTTTTAAGATAGAGAACATTTCACTTACAATACCAAATGATAATACTTTTACTAATATCCAAAGAGGAATGTATCCATAATTAGATACGTAGTGAAGAGTTGCACTATGTTGTGAACCATTTACTCTTATTTGTCTTTTCATTTTTCTTAGTAAATCATTTACTTGAGCTTGCTTTTCTGGAGCACTAGTAAAGTTTTTTGGTTTTAAGTAGTCTCTTTCTCTATAACCATATTTTTTAGATAATTGATAAGAAGTAATTGATTTTAAATTATTTTCTATTACAAGTAGATATTTAAATAATGTATTTCTAAATGATCTATCAAATAAAAATAGGCTATACATTTCTTCAAATGTTGTTCCTGGTTTAAAAACTCTATCTGTTTCTGATACTAAGAATAAGTGTCTATATCCATTTAAAAAGAAATAATTTTCTCTTAAAAGAACAATTTTAGCATATCTTTCATCATTTATAATCATACCTTTATGTTTAAATATTTCTATTTGTTCATCTAGATTTTTAAATTGTTTTTCTATCATAGTCTCACCCTATTATAGATTATAACATATTATTAAAATAAAAGTATGAAATTTTAGTTAAATTATATGTTATAATTAAATAAATAAATCGGTATGGGGGAGATTTTATGCCAGCTACAATGACACATGCGTGTTTTGCTAAAGACGTTTATGATATTTTACCCGATGATATTAAAAATTCTTTAAGTATAAGTAGATTAAAAATAAATTTAGTGAGAAAAAGACCTTTTTATGGAGTAATATTAATGAAGCTCAATGATATGAAAGAAAGTAA
>ERZ808246.916-NODE-916-length-22820-cov-4.081265_pt1 | contig 22820 bp, 25 predicted proteins | sample MGYA00521083_ERZ808246 | MGnify/ENA primary metagenome ERZ808246 (study PRJEB31516, sample SAMN03275577) | gut metagenome | biome: mammalia-associated habitat; material: feces | host: Papio cynocephalus | place: Kenya | collected 2012-07-07 ... | reverse complement strand
AGGAGTTCTTCGGCATTGCCGAGCTGATCCACAATCATCAGGTCAAGCGCGTCATTGCCACCCACGTGGGCATGACTCCCGAGGTGGGCCAGCAGAATACCGAGGGCACCCTGGAAGTGAACCTGCTGCCCCAGGGCACCCTGGCTGAGTGCATCCGTGCCGGCGGCGCCGGCCTGGGCGGTGTGCTGACTCCCGTGGGCGTGGATACCCTCATCGAGGACAGCCCCTTCTGCATGGGCAAGGAGACCATCGACGGCAAGCAGTATCTGAAGATGAAGCCCATCCATGCTGACTTCGCTCTGCTGGGCACCTACAAGTGCGATGAGTTCGGTAACTGCTGGTACAAGGGCACCATGCGCAACTTCAACGTTGTCATGGCCACCGCCGCTGACACCGTCATCGCCGAGTGCGAGTACATCGTTCCCGTGGGCGACATCGAGCCCGAGAACATCCATACCTATGGTATGTGCGTTGACTACATCGTGGAAGGAGACAGAAAGTAATGGAAAAGTCTGAAATCAAAGCCTTTATTGCCAAGCGCTGCGCAAAAGAGCTGAAGGACGGCGATGTCGTCAACCTGGGTATCGGCCTGCCCACCATGATCCCCTCCTACCTGCCCAAGGGCGTTGAGCTGATCATCCACGCTGAGCTGGGTATCGTCTCCGCCGGCGCTACTCCCAAGGAGGGCGACGCCAACTATGATCCTTACCACGTCATCGACGCCGGCGGCGGCGTTGCCAGCGTGGCTTTCGGCGGCGGCTTCATTGACTCCGCCACCAACTTCGGCTTGATCCGCGGCGGCCATGTGGACGCCTGCTTCCTGGGCGCTCTGGAAGTGGACGCTGAGGGCAACCTGGCTAACTGGATCATCCCCGGCAAGAAGATGCCCGGCATGGGCGGCGCTATGGACCTGTGCGTGGGTGCCAAGCACTGCATCATCTGCATGGAGCATACCGCCAAGGGCAACCCCAAGATCTTTGAGAAGTGCCGTCTGCCCTTGACTGCTTCCCACTGCGTCAATAAGATCATCACCGAGATGTGCGTGCTGGAAGTCACTCCCGAGGGCCTGCTGATGACCGAGATCAATCCCGAGTTCACCGTGGACCAGGTGAAGGCCGCTACCGCTGCCCCCATCACCGTCGCCGAGAACCTCAAGAGCATGGTCGACTGATCCTTCGCCCGCTTTAATAAGCCGCAGCAGCGGACTTATGGCGAAGCATTCCGTAAACTAAACTCACCGGGAGAAGTCTTTTATAGACTTCTCCCGGTGAGCTTTATTTTGGCGGCTGCCCAGGCCAAACCCAAACAGAAGTATGACTTGACAAAAGGGCAATGCTATGGCAGAATGGGATAAATTTTCCGCTAAGAAAAAACCATGCAAAACATTTAAGAAGGAGGGCGTGCCATGGCGGCCAAACGGTACATAGAAGGATTGAAATTCGGTATGATTCTGCAGCTGGCTGTGGGGCCCATGTGCCTGATGGTGTTCAACACGGCCAAGAACGCAGGGTTTTGGGTGGCATTCTCCCTGGTGCTGGCCATCACGCTGGTGGACGGGGTCTATATCATCCTGGCAGCCCTGGGCGCCAGCAAGCTGCTGGAAAAGCCTGCGGTGAAAAAGGCGTTCCGGTATATTGGCGGAGCGGTGCTGATCCTGTTTGGAGTGAATACCCTGCTGGGGGCTTTTGGCAGAAGCCTGCTGCCCGGGCTCAGCCTGCAGGTGGATTCGGCCAGTGTGTTTTTGCAGGGGCTGGTGCTGACTTTGTCGAACCCCATCACCATCGTGTTTTGGGGCAGCGTCCTGACAGGGAAGATCATCGAGGACGATCTGAAATCCCGGGAGCTGCGGGTGTTTTCCCTGGGATTGGTGTCGGCGACGCTGTTTTTCCTATCGGCTATTGCGGGCCTGGGCACGGTGCTCAGCAGCTTTCTGCCGGAGGCGGTGTCCATGGGACTGAATGTGCTGGTGGGCGTGCTGATCGTGTTTTTCGGCGTCAAGATGATGGCAAAGAAGGACGCGTGATTTGCGCGGCAGACGAGATGAAGAAAAGAGCAAAAAGAGCCGCAACTATAATTGCGGCTCTTTTTGCTGGGATCTATTTTACCGAATTCTCTCAAAATGTGACATTTGCAATAGAAAAACGGAGATAAAATGCTATAATATAGGTATTATCGGCTGGCGGGCGTGTTTGCCCTGGTCGATCGATGGCAATAATAAACAGAGGGAGGCGCATTTCATGAAAGTTATGTTGAACCCGGATCAGGAGATGGTCAAAACCGTCCGGGAGGGCCTCAAACGCACCGGGGGTTACTGCCCCTGCCGCCTGGAGCGGACGGAGGACACCAAGTGCATGTGCAGGGAGTTCAAGGATCAGATCAAGGATCCCAATTACGAGGGCTTCTGCCACTGCATGCTCTACTATAAATCGCTGAAGGATTGAACAAAAGAAAGGATGCGATCACAATGGCTGAGATCAAGATCACCACAGAAAATTTTGAAAAGGAAGTGCTGCAGGCCCGGGAGCCGGTGCTGGTGGACTTTTGGGCGGACTGGTGCGGCCCGTGCCGGATGCTGGGACCCGTTCTGGAGGAGATCGCCCGGGATCATGAGGGCAGCCTGAAGGTGGGCAAGGTAAATGTGGATGAGCAGATGGCCCTGGCCCAGCGGTTCGGTGTGTCCAGCATCCCGCTGCTGGTACTCTTTAAGAATGGGCAGCCGGTGGCCAAGTCCCTGGGCTACCGCCCCAAGGCAGAGATCGAGGAGCTGCTGAAGGGCCTGTGACTACTTCTCCAGCAGCTCGGTGAAGCTGTGGATATAGCCGTCGCAGACGGCCCGCATTTCCGCCTCCGAAACTTCAAAATAGGGATCATACACGCCCACGGCGTGCATCCCCGCAGCCTTTGCCCCCCGGCAGGCGTCCACCGAGTCGTCATACAGGGTGCAATCCGCGGGATGCACGCCGCATTTTTTGGCCGCCAGCAGGAAAATGTCTGGGTCTTTTTTGTCCAGATTTAGGTCGTGGGCAAAGAAAATGGTTTCAAAATACTCCATCAGGCCCAGGTGAGTCAGGGCGCTGCGGCAGTGGTCGGGCACAGCGGAGGTGAGGACGATCATCCGTTCCCCTTTGCGGCGGCACTGGTCCAGGTACGCCCGGACGCCGGGCTTCACCGGCACCCGGGTGGCGTAAGCGTCCCCGGCCATTTCCATCCACTCGGCCATGATCTCCTCAGTGCTCTCCTGCAAATGGCAGTAAGCCTTGGTGAACACCGCCGCCTTGGGGAATATGGTGTGGGCCACGCCCTGGTAATACTCCTTGGTGTAAGGGAAGCCGCGCTTTTTCAGAAACGCAATGTCCACCTCCCGCCAGACGCCGTTGGAGTCGATGAGGGTCCCGTCCATGTCAAAAATCAGCATAGTTTGTTCCTTTCCAGCCAAAACCGCCAGGGGAAGTCCACGGCTTCCTCGGCGTAGTCGATGCCAATGCGCTTGCCGATGCGTAGGGTATATTCCGCCGGCGGGGCAGGGGGGAGCCCGATATCCTCCGGCGAATCACAGAGAAACAGCTGGTCCCCCGTCAAGTCCAGCGCGTTTTCCTGCCGGGTGAGCCCCAGGGCCCGGCAGCATTTGCCCGGCCCGTTGAGAAAATTCTTCCGCTGATAGGCGTTCAGCTGCGCCAGGGGCTTTCCGTACCGCAGGAGACTCATCTGCTCCGTGCCGTAAACCGGCTCCAGGCCCCGCAGCAGCACGGCGGAGGGCTCGCCCTCCGGCTCTGTGACGAAGTTCAGACAGCAGTGCATCCCGTAGATCAGGTAGATGTACGCATGGCCCGGGGGACCGAACATGACGGCGTTGCGCCGGGTCTTGTGATAGCCATAGGCGTGGGCGGCCTTGTCGATGGCCCCCACATAGGCCTCCGTTTCCACGATGCGGCAGACCAGGGGCCGGCCCTGCCACATGCGCACAAGATAGGCCCCCAGGAGGCCCCGGGCGATGGAGACCGTATCGCCGATATATTTTTCCTGCGGAAGCTTTGACATTTTCTCACCTCGGTGGTATCATCATACCATTATTGCAGAGATCTGTAAACATGAAAGAGGTGGCAGCGTGCAGGAGATCAACTACAAAAAGGGTTTGTCCACATTTTTGCTATGCTTTTTGATTTGGGGATTCCAGCCGCTGTACTGGTTTATCTGCGGGGAGTGGGATACTTTCTTTATGCTGGCCTGCCGCATTATTTGGGCGGCCATCTGCTGCCTGTGCATTCTGTGGGCCCAGGGAAAGCTGCCCCAGCTGTGGGCGGTGTTTCGGGATAAGCAGATGCTGAAGCGGGAGATCCCGGCGTCGATTTTCCTGCTGGCGGACTGGGGCGTATACCTGTGGGCGGTGCAGAACGGCCGGGTGCTGGAGTGCAGCCTGGGGTATTACATCCAGCCCATTGTGGTGTTTGCCTTCGGCGCGGTGATCTTTCGGGAAAAGGTGAGTTGGCGGCATCTGGTGATTTTGGCGGTGGTGGCGGTGGGTATCGTATTGTCCGCGGACGGCTTCGGCGGCGTGCCCTATGTGACCATCGCTTTGGCGGTGTGCTTTGCCATCTATGCGGCCATCAAAAAGAGCCTGGTCATTGATTCCGTGGTCAGCACCACGGCGGAGATCCTGATCATGGTGCCGGCGGCGCTGCTGTTCATCCTGCTATTCCGCATGGGAGATACCGGCATGGCCTCCATCACGCCCCTGCGGCAGCTGATGCTCCTGGGCGCCGGCGTTGTAACAGCCATGCCCATGGTGCTGTACTCCGTTGGCGTAAAGTATCTGCCGCTGACCACTGCCGGCTTCTGCCAGTATCTGAGCCCTACCCTGGGCATCGTGTGCGGCGCCATCATGGGGGAATATCTCACGCCGGAAAAGCTGAAGAGCTTTTGCTTTATCTGGGCGGGGGTCATCCTCTACTGCCTGAATACCATCTACGAGGAGCAAAAGCGGCGGAAGCTGCTGCAAATAGAACAGGGAAAAGGGTGATCCACAGCTTAAAATGCGTAACCTGCGGGTTGCGCATTTTTTATGGGTGACAAAGAGCGCGGAATGTGCTATAATAAAATGAATTTTTGTGCAGCATAAGGGAGGGTACGCGTATGCAGGGCAGGCTCATCGTGTTTGAAGGGACGGATGGATCCGGCAAGGCTACCCAGACCGCCCTGCTGTGCAGGGAGCTGGACCGGCGGGGCGTCCCCTACCGGAAGCTGGAGTTTCCCCGGTATCAGGAGGAATCCTCGGCGCTGATCCGGCTGTACCTTTCCGGAGCCTTCGGCAGCCATCCCGGGGATGTGAACGCCTACGCCGCCGCCACCTTTTACTCGGTGGACCGCTTTGCCAGCTATCGGCAGGATTGGGGGCGGTTCTACGAAAACGGCGGGCTGGTCATTGCCGACCGCTATACCACCTCCAACGCCGTGCATCAGACCCCCAAGCTGCCCCGGGAGGAGCGCAGAGCGTTCCTTGACTGGCTGTTCGACTTTGAATACCGGCTGCTGGAGCTGCCAAAGCCGGATCGGGTGGTGTACCTGGACCTGCCTACGGAGATTTCCGAGGAAATGATGCGCCGGCGGGAGGCGGAGACCCGTACCCAGGCGGACATCCACGAGCGGGACGAGGCGTACCTGGCTGCCTGCCGGGAGAGCGCGGAGCTCATCATCGACCTGTGCGGCTGGGAGAAGATCGACTGCAGCCGGGACGGACGGATCCGCTCGCCGGAGGATATCCACCGGGAGGTGCTTACCCGGGTGGAGGAGCTGCTTGTCCCCTGAAGGGCAGGAGAAAAGGGGGACGCAGGTCCCCGATTTCTCCCCGTATGTTCTCAGCAGGAGCAGCAGGAGTCACCGCCGCCGCAGGAGCAGCCGCGGCTGTTTCCGTTTCCGCAGCAGCAGAAGAGCAGAAGCAGGATCACAATGAGCCAAATGCAGGAACAGTTGTTGTTGTCAAAGCACATATTTTTCACCTCACATATTGGATGCTACATTCTATGTGGGCGCCGGGAAAATTGTAACTTGTCCGGCTCATATTACAGATAAAACGCAGAAAGGACATACGATCATGGATAATGATAAGCGTTTCCGGAACCAGGACTGGGACACCGACGCGGTGCACCAGCGGATCATCAATGAGGTGGAGGCCGCTTCCGGCCCCGCCCCCAAGAAAAAGCGCCGCAAGGGGAAATTCAACTGGAAGATCTATGTGGCGGCCGTAGTGCTGGGCTCTATGCTCCTGGCGGGCATTGGCTGGATCCTGGCCAACGATCTGTGCGCCCTGGACAAGGGCAACGAGACCTACTCCGTGACCATCGAGGAGGGGGACGGCGTGTTCAAGATCGCCTCCAAGCTGAAGAAGGCGGGCCTCATCGAGCTGAAGGGATTTTTCGTGCTGTATGAGATCTTCACCGGGGCAAAAAACGATATCGATCCCGGCACCTATGAGCTGAACACCTCCATGGATTACCGCAGCCTGGTGCACAATATGTACGACCCCGATGCCAGACGCCGCGCCGAGGAGGGCCTGGTGCTCGTCACCATTCCCGAGGGCTACACCGTGCAGCAGATTGTGGACCTGCTGGCGGAAAAGGGCATTACCACCAAGGAGGAACTGGTGGACGCCGTTTCCAACTTCGACTTCGGCGAGGAATATCCGTTTATTGACAACAGCCTCACCGGCCAGATCAACCGCCTGGAGGGATATCTGTTCCCGGATACCTACGAATTCTCCACGGAGAAAACGGCCGTATTCGCCATTGACACCATGCTCACCAACTTCAACACCAAGGTCAGCAATGAGCTGCTGTCGGAGATCCAGGAGAGCGGCTATACCTTCCGGGAGATCATTACCATGGCCTCCATTATCGAAAAGGAAGCCATCGGCGACTATGAGGAGCGGACCAATGTGGCCTCGGTGCTATATAACCGCCTGAACAATCCCGATGCGGAGACTGCGGGCCTGCTGCAGGTGGACGCCAGCATCGACTATGCGCTGAAGCTGGAGGGGAAGGATCGCTCCGAGTTTTCCACCGAGATGGACAGCCCCTATAACACCTATATCCACCCGGGCCTGCCCGTGGGGCCCATCTGCAACCCCAGCCTGGCCTCCATCCGGGCGGCGCTGAACCCCAGCCAGACGGATTACTACTACTATGCCCTGGGTACGGACGGTGTACACCACTTCTTCCGTACCTATGGCGAGCACCTGGCCTTTGTCAACAGCGACATGTACGCACCTGCGTGATGAGAAAGAAACCGGAGCTTTTGGTCCCCGCCGGGGACATGGAAAAACTGAAAATGGCCGTGCTGTACGGGGCGGACGCCGTGTACCTGGCGGGTACGGCCTTCGGCATGCGGGCCTTTGCGGGGAATTTTTCCCCGGAGGAGCTGCCCCGGGCGGTGCGCTATGCCCATGACCACGGCGTGGCCGTCCACGCCACGGTGAACACCATGCCCCGCTGGGGCGAGGCGGATCAGCTGCCGGCCTACCTGGAGCAGCTGGACAACGCCGGGGTGGACGCCTTGATCCTGGCGGATCTGGGGGCATTTACCCTGGCGGGGAGGTATGCGCCCCACTGCCAGCGGCACGTCAGCACCCAGCAGTCCGTGGCCAACCACGTCTGCGCCCAGGCCTGGTATGACCTGGGGGCCAGCCGGGTAGTGCTGGCCCGGGAGCTGGGGCTGGAGGAGATCCGGGCCATCCGGGAGAGAGTCTCGCCGGAGCTGGAGCTGGAGGTGTTCTGCCATGGGGCCATGTGCGTGTCCTATTCCGGGCGGTGCCTGCTGTCCAACTATATGACCGGGCGGGATTCCAACCGGGGCGCCTGCGCCCAGCCCTGCCGCTACCAGTATGCGCTGATGGAGGAAAAGCGACCGGGGGAGTATTTCCCCGTGTTCGAGGACGAGAAGGGGACGTATATCCTCAATTCCCGGGACATGTGCATGATCGATCACCTGGATGATCTTATGGACACCGGGGTGGACTGTCTGAAGATCGAGGGCCGGGCCAAATCCGCCTACTATGCCGCCATTGTGGCCGGGGCGTACCGGCATGTGCTGGACGACGTGGCTGCCGGTCGGCCCGCAGACCCGGTGTGGCGGGACGAGGTGGAGCATGTAAGCCACCGACATTATTCCACGGGCTTTTTCTACGGCCAGCCGGGGCAGTATTTTGAGAATTCCCGTTATATTCGGCAGTGGCAGATCTGCGCGGTGGTGTTGAGCTGCGATGAAACGGGTCTGGCCACCTTGAGCCTGCGGAACAAGTTCCGGGCGGGGGACCGGGTGGAGATCGTGGGGCCGGACCTGAAGCCCTTTGAGATGACCGTTCCCATGATGGAGGACGCGGAGGGCCAGCCCCTGGAGGAGCCAAAAACGCCGCAGATGGAGTTCGGAATGCGGCTGCTGCGGCCGGTGCCGGCCATGAGCTTCGTGCGCCATGCGGTGGATCTCAGCGGAAGATAATAAGATAAAACAGCAGCGTGTGCATTTTTGCACACGCTGCTGTTTCATGGTTTTCCCGTATATATGTCAGTTTTCCCCTATGGCGGCGGACAGCGCGTCCGCCAGCCGGGCGTAATCTGCCAGACTCAGCCGCTCGCCCCGGATGTCCGCCGGGAGACCGCAGTCCGTTATGATCCGCGCCAGGTCCTGCTTGGGAAGGGGAAAGCCCGTTTGCAGGGAGTTCACCAAGGTCTTGCGCCGCAGGGCGAAGCCGGCCTTCACCGTCCGCCAGAGCAGGGCCTCCGATTGCACCGTGACCGGGGGCTTTTCCCGGGTCACGCAGCGGATCACCGCCGAGGTCACCTTGGGCATGGGCAGAAAGCAGGTGCTCGGCACGGTGAACAACAGCTCCGGCTCCGTGTAATACTGCATCAGCAGGGAAAAGGTGCCGTAGTCCGCCGTGCCGGGCCGGGCGCAGATGCGCTGGGCTACTTCCTTCTGAATGAGGACGGTTATGGACGCGAAGCAACCTGCCTTTACGCAATTGGTCAGCAGGGGGGTGGTGATGTTGTAGGGCAGGTTGGCGCAGAGGATGGGCCGCAGCCCGGGGAAATGCTCCGCCACCAGGGCCGGCAGATCCTGCTTCATAATGTCCCCCTGGACCAGGGTGAAATTGTCAAAGCCGGACATGGTTTCCGCCAGCACCGGATAGAGCCGGTGGTCCAGCTCTACGGAAACCACCTTTCCGGCCCGGCGGCAAAGCTCCGCCGTCAGCGGGCCGATGCCGGGACCTACCTCCAGCACGCCGGTGGTTTCATCCGCGCCGCTGGCCTCCGCCGTGTCCCGGGGCACCCAGCCCTCAATGAGGAAATTCTGCCCCATGCCCTTGCTGAAGCGGAACCCGTGGCGCAGGAGCAGCGCCTGTATGTCATTTCGGTTGCACAGATCCATCCCTGTACCTCCTGTTTTTTTCTTATTATACCACGGCTTTACGCCAGCGTAAAGAAAAAAGCCTATTGACACCTGTAAAGAAAAGGTGTAATATACGGGAAAAGTAAGAAAAGTTATACTTTGCAGGAGGATGAAAATGGGATTTAAGAAGGATAACGAGCGCTACTACATGGCCTCGGTACGCCTGGGGCCCAAGGGACAGATCGTGATCCCCAAGGATGCCCGGGACATGTTCGGCCTGGAGCCGGGGGATCAGCTGGTGCTGTTGGCGGACCGGAAAAAGGGCATCGCCCTGCAGACCACCGACAAGCTCAACCCCATGATGCGCCGGGTGTTTGAGGAAACGGAAGCGGAGGGGGACGAGGAATGAACGCCATGGAGATCCGGGGTCTGTGCAAGACGTACCCGGCTTTTACACTGAAGGATGTGTCCTTTGCCGTGCCCCAGGGGGCGGTGATGGGCTTCATCGGCCGCAACGGCGCCGGCAAGAGCACCACCATCAAGTCCATTTTGGGCCTGGTGCACCCGGACGCCGGACAGGTGGAGATCCTGGGCCGGGACTTTGCCAAGGACGAAAGATTCATCAAGGAGAATATCGGCGTGGTGCTGGGGGGCATCGACTTTTACCCCAAGAAAAAGATCGCCGTCCTTACCGACGTGACCCGGCGATTTTACGAGAACTGGGACGAGGAGAAATACCGCTATTATCTGCACTTGTTCGCCATCGACGAGAGCAAGCGGGTGGATCAGCTCTCCAGCGGCATGCAGGTGAAGTACATGATCGCCCTGGCCCTGAGCCACAACGCAAAGCTGCTGATCCTGGATGAACCCACCAGCGGCCTGGACCCGGTGTCCCGGGACGAGCTGACGGAGCTGCTGGGGCGCATCGCCGCCGATGGCCGGCGCAGCGTGCTGTTCTCCACCCATATCACCTCGGACCTGGAAAAGTGCGCCAGCCACATCGCCTTCATCAAGGACGGGCAGATCCAGTATACCGGTACCCTGGCGGATTTCAGGGACCACTACGCCTACCTGCGCCAGGGCGATGCGCCCCTAAGCCTGGAGGATATCATCGTTGCCGTGGAAAGGAGGCCCCTGGATGAAAACGCTATTATATAAGCAGCTGCGGCTGGTGTGCCATCCCATGACGCCGGTGTTCTGCCTGTTTGGGGCCATGCTGCTGATTCCTAACTACCCGTATTCGGTGACGTTTTTCTATGTGACTCTGGGGCTGTTTTTCACCTTTTTAAATATGCGGGAGCAGAAGGATATCTATTATTCTGCGCTGCTGCCCATCCGCAAGCGGGACACGGTGCGCGCGGCGGTGGTGTTCGCGGTGCTGGTGGAGGTGCTGTCGGTGGTCATCACGGCCCTGTTCTGCCTGCTGTCGGCAAAGCTCCAGCCCGGCAAGGACAACGCCGTGGGCATGGACGCAAACCTCATGCTCCTGGGTGTGGGCTTCGTGCTCTACGGTGTGTTCAACCTGGTGTTTTTCATCAGCTTGTATCGCAGCGGGTACAAGGTAGGCGCGGCCTATCTCAAGGCCAACATTGCCATGTGGCCGCTGATGCTTGCAGCCGAGGCACTGCCTCATTTCCCGGGGCTTCTGTGGCTGAACCGGGTGGACGCCCAGGCTAATCTGCGGCAGCTGCCCATTCTGCTTGTGGGCATGGCGGTGTATGCCGTGCTGACGCTTCTGGCCTATCGCCGGGCGGCGCTGCTGTATGAAAAAGTCGACCTGTAAAGAGACCATCTCTGCCATTCCGAGGAGCGGTGTAGCGTAGGGATCCGTAATATTCATAGTGCAAACCAGCACGAAATACAAAAGTTATGTGTTTTGGAGACGGATTGCCACAGCCAGTGTGCGCACTGGCTTCGCAATGACAGATTTTATAACAGCAAAAGCGGAGCCCAAGGGGCTCCGCTTTTGCTGAAAAGAGAGAAAAGAATGAAGAAGAAAGTGTGTTGTTTATGAAAAGCCTCGCGGCTGAGTTGGTGGTCTGCCACTTGCACGAACGGGCGGGCAGCGGCCCGGGATCTTATTTTGGAAAGCCTTGCTTTCCCTTTGCTTGCTTTTACTATACAGGGAAAAGCTTAAAGAAAAATAAAAAAATTGAGAATAAACTGCGAACATTTCTTTAAAAAAGTATGAAAATGCCCTGTGCGCCGAATGATTCGGCGCACAGGGCTTAAAAGATCACAGCCAATTGCCGCGCTTACGGCTGGAGGGTAAAGGTCATGGTGACGGGGTTGTGATCGGAGTAAGCAAAGCCGGTGTCTATGACGGTGGCGGAGCTGACAGTCACATTATCCGACACCAGGAAGCCGTCCACGGTGACCACATACTGCTCTGCGTGGTAGGGGGCATCGGCGTTGCGGCAGCTGGGGACAGGGTTTTCCCGGTCCAGAGGGGCAATCTTGGTGATGTTCTTCCCGCTGAACAGCTCCGCCGGTACGGGCTGGGCCCAGGTGTAATCCCCGGCGCTGACGCCGAAGACGGCCTCGGAATTCCCCAGCAGATCCTTATTAAAGTCGCCGCCGCAGACGCAGTAGTTGCCCTTTTCATACTCGGCCTGCATGTCGTCCAGCAGCATCTCCATCTGCTCGATGGCGATGGTGCCATCGGAGGTGTAGGCAGAGAGATGGACGGCATAGAGCACCAGCTCCTTGCCGTTTTCCATGGGCACCCGGCTGACGGTATAGCATCGGTCCAGGTCCACCAGCTTCATCACGCCCGTTTCAATAGGGAGACTCCGGCGCAGGGAGGAGGCGATGGGCGCGGAGGAGAAGGTCATCAGCCCCGAAACGGAGGAGCCGTGGGGCTGGGTCAGGGGCCAGAACAGGAAGGGGGAGTCGTAATTCTGCCCCCAAACGGAGCTATACCCCGTCAGGGCCTTACGGAGCAGGGCGGCCTCATCCCGGTGGTAGCTGCGGGTAGAGTCCGTGTCCACCTCCTGGACGAAATAGAAATCCGCCTGCTGATCCTTGAGCGTCTGGGCGATGTGGGAAAGATTCTCGTCCAGCCGCTCCTTGGACCAGGCCCAGGACTGGGTCCCGCCGTCCATGAAGAAGCTGTAATCGTCCTCATAGGCCCCAAAGCCGATGTTATACGACACCACGGTGTAGGGAACGTCCGTTTGCACCGAGGACGCGGCGGAGCCCTCGGCCGTGAGGGGCAGATCATCCTCAATGCGGTGATAGTCCAGGAACACATAGGCCACATAGCCCAGGACCAGGATCACAAGAGCCAGCAGCACAATGCCGGCGATCTTTAGCGCTTTTTTCATACGGTTCTCCTTCTAAGGCGATGGTTTACATTTTTATGTTTTTATATTATAATCCATCTATCCCCATTTGAAAAGAGGAATTGTTTTGAGAAAACTGGTGATCCGATTCAATGCCCCGGCCACGCTGACCTTCGCACTGCTGGCCCTGGGCGCGCTGCTGCTGGGCCAGACCTTCGGCAGCGGCGTGACCATGAAATATTTCTGCGTGTACCGCTCCTCCCTGGCGGATCCGCTGACGTATCTGCGGTTTTTCACCCATGTGCTGGGCCACGCGGATTACTCCCACTACATGAGCAACATGCTGCTCCTGCTGCTGGTGGGGCCGCCGCTGGAGGAAAAGTACGGCTGGAAGAAAATGGTATGGTTCATGGCCGTCACCGCCCTGGTCACGGGGCTGGTGCAGTTCATTTTCTTCCCCAATTCCGCCCTGCTGGGGGCCAGCGGCATCGTGTTCATGATGATCGTCCTGTCCTCCTTTACGGAGAGCCGGGGCGGCGGCATCCCCATTACGCTGATTTTGGTGGTGATCTTCTACCTGGGCGGGGAGATCATCGACGGCATCCGCAATACGGACAGCGTTTCCCAGCTGACCCATGTGGTGGGCGGCGTACTGGGTATGATCTTCGGCTTCCTCTATCGGGGCGGCCGGCGGCGCTGAAATGGTGCTGCCCATTCTCTGCGCCGGGGTGCTGCTGGCGGCAGATTTCGCGCTGCGGATCCTCGCCCGGCGGGGAAAGCCGGAGCGGACCCTTTGGGACGGCCGGATCCGGCTGGAGCGGCTGGAAAACACCGGTATGGCCGGCGGCGTACTGAAAAACCACCCATTTCTAGCCCGGGCTTTGCCCGGCTGTGCCCTGGCGGCGATGCTGATCTTGTGCCGGGGAGAGCTTTTGCGCGGCCGGGGCCTAAGCTGCTGGGGCGCGGCGCTGCTGTGCGCCGGGGGCCTGGGCAATGTGCTGGAGCGGCTGGCGCGGGGCCGCGTGACGGACTATATCCGTTTTCCTGGGCTGCCGGGCAAACGGCTGCGGCGGCTGGTGTGGAACCTGGCGGACTTTATGCTTTTGGCGGGCGCGCTGCTGCTGGCAGCGGGCAGCCTAAGCGGCTGACAGAAAAAAGGAGCAAGCTATGACAGACTATTTTTCCGTCCAACTGACGGACGATGAAATACGCGGCATCAGCAGCATCGGCCTGGCCCACATGGGGGACGGGGTGTATGAGCTGCTGGTGCGCACCTGGCTGTGCGCCCACGGAAAGGCCACGGGCAAGGGGCTGCACCGGGCCACGGTGGCCCTGGTGTGCGCGCCGGAGCAGGCCCGCCGGGCGGAGAGGATCCTGCCCGTCCTCACGGAGGAGGAGCAGGAGGTGTTTCGCCGGGGGCGCAACGCTCACGTTCACTCCATCCCCCAGCACGCCAGCCGGGCGGAGTACCAGCAGGCCACGGCCCTGGAGGCGCTGTTTGGCTGGCTGTATCTGCATGGCCGGCGGGAGCGGATCAACGAGCTGTTTACAAAAATGATGGAGGAATGAGCCATGGCGCTGGACGCAATTTGCCTGCAGGCGGCGGTGCGGGAGATCGCTCCGCAGGTGGAGGGCTTGAAAATTGAAAAGATCCAGCAGCCTGCCCGGGATCAGGTGGTCCTGCTGCTGCGGGGCAGCCGGCGGCTGCTGCTGTGTGCCTCGGCCAGACAGCCGCGGCTGAATTTGACGGAGGTGCTGCGGGATAACCCCAGCCAGCCGCCCATGTTCTGCATGCTGCTGCGCAAGCATTTGGCCGGCGGACGCATTATTACCCTGCGGCAGGAGCCCCTGGAGCGGGTGGTGACGCTGGAGATCGAGGCCATAAACGAGCTGGGAGAGATGGGCCGGTTTTCCCTGGTGCTGGAGGCCATGAACCGCCACTCCAACCTGATCCTGTGCGGCGGCGACGGCCGCATCATCGACTGTATGCGGCGGGTGGATTTTGAGATGAGCCAGCAGCGGCAGGTGCTGCCGGGGCTGTATTATCATCTGCCGCCCCGGCAGGAGAAGCGGTCGCCCCTGGACATGGAGGAGCAGGAGTTCCGGGCTCTCCTGGAGAGTGCGCCCCCGGAGATCCAGGCGGACAAATGGCTGCTGGACACCTTCACAGCCATTGCCCCCCTGTGGGCCCGGGAGCTGGCCTACCGGGCCGGGGGCAGCACCGACTGCCTTTTGCCGGCGGCGGCCGGGCGGCTGTGGGAAGAATTCGATGCCTGGCGCCGTTTGGTGCGGCAGGGGGAGTTTCTTCCTGTGGTCCTTACGCGGGACGGCAAGCCCTTCGACTTTACCTTTGCCCCGGTGCTGCAATATGAAATTGCCTGTGAAATGCGCACGGAGGAGAGCTTTTCCCGGCTGCTGGACGGATTTTACGCCCAGCGGGAGCAGGCGGATCGGGTGCGGCAGAAGGGGCAGGACCTGCTGAAGACTGCCGCCAACGCCCGGGACCGTCTGCGCCGGAAGCTGGCGATGCAGGCCCAGGAGTATGAAAAGACCCGGGACCGGGACGCGCTGCGCATCAGCGGCGAGCTCATTACCGCCAACCTCTACCGCATGGAGCGGGGCATGGCAAAGCTGGAGGCGGAGAACTACTACGAGGAGGGCTGCCCCAGGCGGGTCATCCCCCTGGATGTGCGCCTGTCCCCCCAGGAGAACGCCGCCAAGTACTTCAAGCGCTATAACAAGGCCAAGACGGCGGAAAAGATGCTGGCGCAGCTGATGGCCCAGGGCCGGGAAGAGCTTGCCTATTTGGAGAGCGTGGTGCAGGAGATCCACCAGGCGGAGAGCGAGCAGGACTTTAACGACATCCGCGCCGAGCTGACGGAGGGCGGGTACATCCGCTCCCACGGAAAAAAGCAGCCGGGCTTTCAGCGCAGGTCCGAGCCCCGGCGGTTCCGCACAGACGCGGGGCTGCTGGTCCTGGTGGGCTGCAGCAACCGGCAGAATGATAAGCTTACCGGCAAAACCGCGGACAGAAACGACTGGTGGTTCCATACCCAGAAGATCCACGGCAGCCATGTGATCCTCTGCACCAATGGCGCAGAACCGGATGCGGGGAGCATCCTGCAGGCGGCCCAGCTGGCGGCCTACTACTCCCAGGGGCGGGACGGCGGCAAGGTCGCTGTGGACTATACCCCGGTGAAATATGTGAAAAAGCCCGCCGGCGCCCGGCCGGGCATGGTGGTATATACCACCTACCGCACCCTCCTGGCCCAGCCGGACGGAGAGCTTGCCCGGCGGCTGGCGGTGAAATAGGAAACCGGATGTGCGCCGCAGGGCCGCGGCGATAAAAACAGACACCCCCTATGCGGATCGAAAACCGCATAGGGGGTGTTGTTATGGGAGCTTGCGGGGGAGCCTTTAAGCTCCCCTCAGACGAATACCACCTGCACCAGCACCATATACAGCGCCGTGCCCACGCCGATGGACAGCAGGACGTTCCGCTTCCACAGGTGCAGGGCCGCCAGCACCGCGATGGAGATCAGCTCCGGCAGCCCGTATGGGGCGGAGGTGACGGAGACGTTCCGCAGGCAGTATACCACCAGCAGGCCCATCATGGCGGCGGGCAGGGTGCGGCCCAGGTAGGAGACGATCTTGGGCACCGGACGGTTATCCGGGAACAGCAGGAAGGGGAGAAAACGGGTCAGCATGGCCCCCGCTGTCACCGCCAGGGCGATGAGGAGGGCCTGGGTCGTTGTCAGAGTCATAGCTTTTTCCTCCCAATAAGCAGCACGGCCAAGACCAGGACCATGGCGGGGATCACCAGCTGATCCGCGCCAAAGATCGCCCGGGCCGCGGCGGTACACACGATGCCGATGATGCCGCTGACGCGGCTGCGGGGATCGGACACCTGCTCGATGAACAGCACCACGAACAGTCCCGTCAGAGCAAAGTCCAGGCCGGTGGTGTCAAAACGGATGAACTGACCGGCCAGGGAGCCCAGCAGAGAACCGCCCACCCAGTAGACATAGTCCAGCAGGGATATGGCCAGGTAGAAGTCCCTCCGGGATACGTCCGCCGGCGGCTCTGCCGAGAAAACAACGGAAAAGGTCTCGTCGCTGAGGGTATAGATTAGGATGGGCTTGGCGGCACCCAGGCCCCGGTATTTCTCCAGCATGGACACGCCGTAAAACAGGTGCCGGGCGTTGACCATCACGCTCATGATAAACGCGCCCAGGGGGTCAAAGGCCGAGGTCAGCAGAGTGATGGCCGCAAACTGCATGCTGCCGCAGAAGGCCACCGCACTCATGAGCAGTACCCAGGGGGCGCCAAAGCCCTTGGACTGCATCAGTACGCCATAGGCGGCGCCCAGGACCAGATAGCCCGTCAGCACCGGGACGGTATGGGGAAACGCGGCGGCAACGGCCCGCCGCCAGGCGGGGGGAGTCCGGCCGGAGGCATTGCCCCCGGCCGGACGGTTTTGATTCGTCTTAGTCATAGTTACACACTGAAAAGAATGTCGGCATAGGTGGGATAGGGCCAGAACTCGGCGGAGGTATAGGTCTCCAGCGTGTTCACCAGATGGCTGGCCTTGTACTCCAGGGCGTATACCACGTCCCGGTAATACCGGGCGGACTCGATATCGCCCTCGGAGGCAGGGGCCTCCTCCAGGGCCTTGGCCATGGCGCGGGCGGTCTCATACAGCTCGTTATTCAGACCCGACAGCTGCTGCAGCAGCTCCGTCTCGGCGGCGCAGTCCAGATACAGGGCTTTCTTGCGCTGCACGGTCTCGGCCAGCTCTCCGGTGTAGCGGGACACGGCGGGGAAGATGCTCCGGCGGATCATGGTCAGCAGGGTATTGGCCTCGATGGCCGTGATCTTGCAGTAGTTTTCCAAATGGATGCCGTACCGGGCGCGCATCTCCACCTCGGAGAACACATCGTGCTTGGTAAAGAGACTGATGTTCTTGGCGTCGATATAGGCGGGCATGCTGTCCACGGTGTCCCGCAGATTGCTCAGGCCCCGGCGCTTGGCTTTCTCGGCCCAGGATTCATCGTAGCCGTTGCCGTTGAAGATGATGCGCTGGTGCGTCTTGAAGGTGTCGTGGAGCAGGGTCTGGAGGGCGGCGTTGAAGTCCTCGGCCTGCTCCAAAATATCGGCGAACTGGCCCAGCTCCTCGGCCATGATGGTATTGAGCACGGTGTTGGGGCTGGCGATGGACTGGGAGGAGCCCAGCATGCGGAATTCAAACTTGTTGCCCGTGAAGGCCAGGGGAGAGGTGCGGTTGCGGTCAGTGGTGTCCTGGGGGATCTCCGGCAGGGTGTCCACGCCGATCTCCAGCTTCTTTTTGGTCATGTCCACATACTCCGTGCCCCGGATGATGGAATCCAGCACGGCGGTGAGCTCGTCGCCCAGGAAGATGGAGATGACCGCCGGGGGCGCCTCGTTGCCACCCAGGCGCAGGTCGTTGCCGGGGTAGGACACGCAGCAGCGCAGGATGTCCTGATATTCATCCACACCCTTGACAAACGCCGCCAAAAACAGCAGGAACTGGGCATTCTGACTGGGGGTCTTGCCGGGCTTTAGGAGATTTTCACCGGTATCGGTGGCCAGGGACCAGTTATCGTGCTTGCCGCTGCCGTTGACCCCGGCAAAGGGCTTTTCGTGGAGCAGACACACCAGGCCGTGGCGGTCAGCCACCTTTTTCAGCAGAGCCATGGTCAGCTGGTTGTGGTCGGTGGCGGTGTTGGCGTCGGTGTAAACCGGGGCGATCTCATGCTGAGCCGGGGCTACCTCGTTGTGCTCGGTCTTGGCGAATACACCCAGCTTCCACAGCTCCAGATCCAGGTCCTCCATGAACCGGGCGACCCTGGGCCGGATGGCGCCGTAGTAGTGGTCATCCAGCTCCTGGCCCTTGGGAGGGCGGGCGCCGAACAGGGTGCGGCCGCACAGCTTTAAGTCCTCCCGCTTCTGATACATGCTCTTGTCAATGAGGAAATACTCCTGCTCCGGGCCCACCTGGGGGATCACATGCTTGGCCTCCGTATTGCCGAACAGGCGCAGGATGCGCAGGCTCTGCTGATCCAGCCGGCTCATGGAGCGCAGCAGGGGGGTCTTCTTATCCAGCACCTGGCCGCTGTAGGAGCAGAACACCGTGGGGATATACAGGGTCTTGTCCTTTACAAAGGCGTAGCTGGTGGGGTCCCAGGCGGTATAGCCCCGGGCTTCAAAGGTGGCGCGCAAACCGCCGGAGGGGAAGGAGGAGGCGTCCGCCTCGCCCCGGGACAGCTCCTTGCCGGACAGCTCCATGATCACGGAATCCTTGCCGGAGGGGGTGATGAAGCTGTCGTGCTTTTCGGCGGTGACGCCGGTCATGGGCTGGAACCAGTGGGTATAGTGGGTGGCGCCCAGCTCCGTGGCCCAGTCCTTCATAGCCGCGGCGATCTGGTCGGCAATGGAGCGGGGCAGGGTGGTGCCCTGGGTCATGCACTGCCTCCATGCGTTATAAGCGTCGGGGGACAAACGCTGTCGCATTTTGTCCTCATTGAAGACCATGCAGCCAAACAGTTCCGGGATTTTCTTGATATTCTCGTCCATTGCAAACTCCTTTCGCCGCGGGATGCGGCAGTTTTTATAGCACCGCCTGGAATAAGACGGGTGTTACATAGGTTTCGATGACGGCGGCCACCGCGATCAGCGGCAGGACCCACCACAGCAGGATCTGCCCGCAGTGCCCCATGGCGGCGCGGACGGAGCCCGACTGCTTTCCCAGCAGGGCATCGGACACCGCCCGGCACAGGTACAGGCCCAGCGCCGCGGACAGGATCAGCGCCGGTATTTCAAAAATGCCGTGGGGCAGGATCCCCACCAGGTATTTCCACAGGGGGATGCCCTGGTGGACATAGTACCCGGCAAACAGGCCCAGGGTGGCGCCGTTTACGCCCAAAGTTAGGGCGGACAGCCGGATAAACGGGAGCAGCCCGTATACGGTAGCCATGACCATGGCGGAGAGATTGTTCAGCAGCAGCGCGGAGAAAACAACGCTGCCGTCATCGCCGGCCATACCGCTCTGCCGGAGCAGCTGGGTAAACTTTTCCACGATGCCGTCCGCCTGTTCCGGAAAGAGCAGGCTGCCCGCAAAGCTCAGGGCGATGATCCCCGCAAAGGCCCAGCCGGCGGTAAAGACCACGCTGCCCAGGGTCTGCCGGTAAAAGACGGCGGTGTTTCCGTAGATCTGCTTCAGCTTGTGCATCAGCTCAGCTTTTCAAGACCTGCCCGCAGGCGGCGCAGCGTCTCGTCCTTTCCCAGGATGGCGCAGATCTCCACGGCGCCGCCGGGAGTCACCAGCTTGCCGGCGGCGGCGATGCGCACGGGCCACATGAGCTTGGCGTTCTTCACCTCCAGCTTTTCAGCCAGGGAGATCAGACCGTCGTGGACGCTCTCCACGGTCCAGGCGGGCAGGGCCTCCAGCATGGGGATGGCCGCCTCCAGCATGGCTTTGCAGACCTGGGGGTCAGTCTTGGCCTTTTTGTTGGTGAAAAATTCCACGTCATAGTCCGGGCAGGCGTCGAAGAAGTCCACCTTCTCGGGAATGTCCGACAGGCGCTCGCACCGGGCCTGGAGAAGCCCGGCAATAGCGGCGATGTCAAAATCGCCCTTCACCGTTTGGCGGATGTAGGGCTCGGCCACCTTGGCAAAGTCCTCCGGCGCCATGGCCCGCAGATACACGGCGTTGAAATGGTCCAGCTTGGCCCGGTCGAAAATGGCGGGGGATTTGGAGATGCCCGCCATGTCAAAGGCCTTCACCAGCTCCGGCAGGGTGAAGATCTCCTGCTCGGCCAGGTCGCCCTTGGGGCTCCAGCCCAGGAGGGCTACATAGTTGAGAATGGCCTCGGTGAGGTAGCCCTCCGCCTTCAGATCCTCGTAGGAGGGGTCGCCGTGGCGCTTGGACATCTTATTCTGCGCGTCCCGCATCACCGGGGAGCAGTGGACATAGGTGGGGATCTCCCAGCCGAAGGCCCGGTAGAGCAGGTCGTATTTAGGGGCGGAGGAGAGGTATTCGCTGCCCCGGACCACATGGGTGATGCCCATGAGGTGGTCATCGACAACGTTGGCAAAGTTGTAGGTGGGCAGGCCGTCCCGCTTTAGGAGCACCTGGTCGTCCAGGGTGCTGTTTTCCACGGTGATGTCGCCGAAAATGGCGTCGTGGAAGGTGGTGGTGCCGTCAGAGGGGATCTTCTGGCGGATGACGTAGGGCTCTCCGGCCTCCACCCGGCGCAGGGCCTCCTCCAGCGGCAGATCCCGGCAGGGATCGGCGGCGCGGTCAAAGTCGCCGCTGTCCTCCTCGGACTCGGCCTTTTCGCAGAAGCAGTAGTAGGCGGCGCCCTTTTCTGCCAGCAGCTGGGCGTATTTTCCGTAGGTGTCCCGGCGCTGGGACTGGATGTAGGGGGCCACAGGGCCGCCCACATCGGGGCCCTCGTCATGGGTGAGGCCGCACTCGGCCATGGTGCGGTAGATCACGTCCACCGCGCCCTCCACCTGGCGGCTCTGGTCCGTGTCCTCGATGCGCAGGATAAAGGTGCCGCCGTGGGAGCGGGCGATGAGCCAGGTATACAGGGCCGTGCGCAGATTGCCCACATGCATATAGCCCGTAGGCGAGGGAGCGAATCGGGTGCGCACCTTGCCGTGGGGGATCTTGGCCTCCATCTGCTCAAAATAGCTGTGATCCAGTGTCATAGCGTTAAACCTCCGCAGTAAAAATCAAAAAGCAAATAATAATCCATAATAATATACCTTATCATTATATTTTAACTTCCGAAAAAGTCAAGAATAAACCCTCTGTCCGGTTGCAATTTTGTGGGATTAGTGATAACATGGCCTTGATTCGCATGAAATTGGGGTAAAATATCAGAGAAGGCCCCTTTTGGAAGGAGAAATGACCATATGGAAACCACTGTGGAAAAGAAAAAAAGAATATTCAGCGGCATTCAGCCCAGCGGGGAGCTGACCCTGGGCTCTTACATGGGTGCCATCCGCAACTGGGTGGACCTGCAGGACGAATATGACTGCCTGTACTGCATCGTGGACATGCACGCCATCACCGTGCGGCAGGATCCGGCCACCCTGCGCCGGCGCAGCGTGAACCAGCTGGCCCAGTACATCGCCTGCGGCCTGGACCCCAAGAAGAACATCATGTTCATCCAGAGCCATGTGCCACAGCACGCAGAGCTGAGCTGGATTTTGGGCTGCTACACCCAGTTCGGCGAGCTGAGCCGCATGACCCAGTTCAAGGCCAAGGCCAAGCAGCACGCGGACAACATCACCGCAGGCCTGTTCACCTACCCCGTCCTTATGGCGGCGGATATCCTGCTGTACCAGGCGGACCTGGTGCCCGTGGGAGAGGATCAAAGGCAGCATGTGGAGCTGACGCGGGACATCGCCCAGCGGTTCAACGGCCTCTACAGCGACACCTTTACCCTGCCGGAGGCGTTCATCCCCAAGATGGGCGCCCGGGTCATGAGCCTTGCAAACCCCGAGAACAAAATGAGCAAGTCCGACCCCGACGGCTGCGTATTTATGATGGACAAGCCCGAGGACATCATGCGCAAGTTCAAGCGCGCCGTTACCGACTGCGAGACGGCGGTGAAATTTGACAAGGAGAACAAGGCCGGTATTTCCAACCTGCTGACCATCTACTGCGCCGCCACCGGCAAGACCCTGGCCGAGGCGGAGGCGGCGTTCGCCGGCCAGGGCTACGGCGTCTTTAAGCCCGCCGTGGGCGAGGCTGTGGTGGAGCTGCTGCGCCCCCTGCGGGAGGAGAGCGAGCGGATCATGAAGGACAAGGCGTATCTGGAGGGCGTCTATAAAGAGGGCGCGGAGCATGCGTCCTACCTGGCCAATAAGACCCTCAGCAAGGTCCACCGCAAGATCGGCTTCGTGGCAAAGGCAAAGTAAGATGACGCATGTTTCCTTGCAAACCGGGAAAACATTTGTTATAATCATAAAACAGCAAAAAAATCACAGAGAAAGGATTTGGCTACTATGATCTATACCAGCGAAGTACAGCATATGTGCCCCATTGCCAAGGGTGCTTATCACGGCCCTGCCCCCATTCCCGAGGAGGGCAAGTGGGTCCAGGCCAAGGAGATCGGCGACATCTCC
>ERZ808246.915-NODE-915-length-22846-cov-5.095783_pt1 | contig 22846 bp, 21 predicted proteins | sample MGYA00521083_ERZ808246 | MGnify/ENA primary metagenome ERZ808246 (study PRJEB31516, sample SAMN03275577) | gut metagenome | biome: mammalia-associated habitat; material: feces | host: Papio cynocephalus | place: Kenya | collected 2012-07-07 ... | reverse complement strand
GGGATGTCGCTTACTATCGGCAGCCCTGCTGCCTCGGCGAAGCGCTTTGCGGCGAGCGTCTCGCCCGCATCGCCCCTCCTGTTGAGAACGAGGCCCATTACGCATCTCCCGGGATTGACATTCCTAAGGCCGCGGAGTATGTTGTTGGCTGCGAAGAGCGACATGAACTCCCCGGATGTGACTATCAGAACCGCATCGGCGTTGGAAGCCCTCGCCGGGATGGCGAATCCTCCGCATACGACGTCGCCCAGAACGTCGCTTATACGGAAGTCCGCCGTCTCCCCCGCTATCCTGGAGAAGAGGAGCTCCATGCCTTTCCCGGCGCATCCCCTGCCGGGCTCTGCGCCCCCGCATTCCGCGCATCCGATCCCTGCGATCCCGGGGTGCAGAGGATTCGCCGAGATATCCGCGGAGAACGTCTCTATGCCTTTTCCGCCTGTGAGCAGCCTGGTGGAATCATGCTTCGGATCGCAACCCACATGGATGACCGATCTCCCCTCAGAAGCCAGGATGTACGAGATGTTGGCCGATACGGTCGATTTGCCGACCCCTCCTTTGCCGTAGACTGCCAGACGATACACGGGCGAGGATTGCATTGGATGTATAATCCTATTCGCTATACGGAGATGAGACCTTGATCCTGCGACCAATCTATTAGAACCATGATACAGTACACGTAGAGTTCGGAGCCGAGGTTATGATTCTCAGATATCTGCGCGGGAGGGACTGGGCGATGATAGCGTGCTGCGTAGCGCTCATCATAGGCCAGGTGTACCTGGACCTGCGCATTCCGGAATACATGTCCGAGATCACCTACAGGCTCCAGACGGGCGATGGAACCGACGAGATAGCGGAATGCGGCATCCGCATGATCGCGTGCGCATTCGCCAGCCTCGGACTCGCCCTTTGCACATCCGTTCTGTCCGCAAGGGCCGCCTCTTCCCTCTGCCGGACCCTCAGAGAGAAGCAGTTCCGGAAGATAGCGACCTGGTCCCGGCAGGATCTGGATTCGTTCTCGGTTGCATCGCTGATCACCCGTTCTACCAACGACGTCTACCAGCTGCAGCAGTTCATCGGAAGAGCCATCAACATGGTCGTGAAGGCTCCCGTCCTGGCGATTTGGGCCCTTCTGAAGATCACGTCCAGCGCCTTCGAGTGGACCGCTGTGACGGGGGCGGCAATGGCGGTACTGCTGATCGCCATCTCGCTGGTCATGTGGCGCGGAACCCCATACATCCGCAAAATGCAGTGGTTCGTGGATGCCGTGAACTCGGAAACCCGCGAAGAGCTGGAGGGCATGCGCACCATACGGGCATACAATGCCGAGGCAAAGACCGAGAAGGAATTCGACAGGTCTTCGGAGGATCTCCGCGACAATGCCGTGAAGGCCGTCAAGATCATGTCCCTCATGCATCCCCTCGCATCCTCCATGATGAGCTTCCTGACCATGGGCATATACTGGGTCGGAGCAGGGGTCATCGAGGCATCGTCCGGAAACGCGGATGCGCAGATGCGCCTGTTCTCGGACATGATCGTGTTCACTTCCTATGCGACAATGGTGCTGTCCTCGGTCATGATGGCCACCGGGATCCTGAGGATAATGCCCAACATCATCGTGTCATCCAGGAGGATAGAGGAGGTCATCTCCCACGATTCGCCCATACGCGACGGGAGCCTCTATGCCGAGGATGCGCTGGAGCCCGGAGCAGTGGAATTCGATCACGTCTCATTCAAGTATCCCGGTTCCGAAAGGGAAGCTCTCCACGACGTGACGTTCCGTGCAGAGCCGGGATCGACCTTGGCGATAATCGGGCCGACCGCCAGCGGCAAATCGACTATCATCAGCCTGATAGCACGCCTCTACGACGCGACAGAAGGTTCGGTTTCAGTCGGGGGAAGGGATGTCCGCGAATACCGGGAGGATGACCTCGACTCGATGATCGGATACGTTCCTCAAACGGCCGTCGTTTTCACCGGTTCGATGAAGGACAACGTCGGATACGGCGGGAAGGCCCGTTCCGACGAGATGATAGAGAGGGCGATACGCGTGGCGCAGCTCTCCGAGCTTGTGGAGCGCATGCCCGATGGGATGGACTCCGACGTCTCCCAGCACGGATGGAACCTCTCCGGAGGACAGAAGCAGAGGCTGTCGATAGCCCGCGCCGTCTGCAAGGATCCGCCCATCTATCTGTTCGACGACTCGTTCTCCGCCCTCGACTCGCGCACGGACAGGAACCTCCGCGAAGCTCTGAAGAAGGAGACTGCAGGCGCCACCAAGATAATCGTGGCGCAGAGGGTAGGCACGATAATCGATGCGGATGAGATCCTGGTCCTTGACGAAGGAAGAATCGTCGGTTCGGGAACGCATGAGGAGCTCATGGCCGCATGCCCGCTGTACCGCGAGATAGCCCAATCGCAGCTGGAGGATTTCGATGACTGAAACCGAGAGAGGCGCCAGAGCACCTCCGAAGGGACCGTCGTGGACGCGCGGCAGGGACAAGCCCAAGGACCTGGGCAAAGCCATGCGCGAGCTCCTAGGTTACATGGGTCCGGACCGCAGGCCGGTATTCATCGGTATGGCATGCACACTGCTTGCCACTATGCTGGCGCTTATCGGCCCTCAATTCCTGGAGGCGATGACCGACGCCATCTCCGGTTCGATATCATCCGGCACCTCGATCGACCTGAGGTGGATCTCAGGGATCGGATGCATGCTGTTCGCGATATACGGATTCAGCCTGATCTTCAACTTCTGCGCCTCATACTACATTGGAGCGGCATCGGAGCGCGTCGGCGACCGCATGCGCAAGGACCTGTCCCGCAAGTTCACCCGCCTTCCGTTCTCCTATCTGGAATCGAATCAGATCGGCGACATGATGAGCAGGGTCACCAACGACACCGACACCGTGAGGAAAGGCGCCGCGGAGAGCTTCACATCATCGATCAACGCGGCATTCTCGATAGTAGGAGCCTTGGCCATGATGCTCTACACCAGCTTGGAGCTGGCGGTGTTCGCGGTGATACCGACGCTCGCGGGCATGTGCGTGATATACATCGTCACGCACCGCACGCAGAGATTCTTCACGGCACAGCAGCGCGATCTCGGCAAGGTCAACTCGATGGTCGAGGAGGTCTACTACGGGCATGACATCGTGAAGACCTACAACAACTGGGGCCCGAGCAACGAGAAGTTCGACGGCATCAACGAGGCCCTGTTCCAATCATCGTTCAAGGCCAGGCTGGTCACAAGCATGATGCCACCTCTGATGGGCTTCATCGGTAACCTTGGATACGTGATCGTGTGCATAGCCGGATCCATGTTCATCCTCGACGGGACCATCGAGTACGGTGTGATAGCGGCCTTCATCGTCTACATAAAGATGTTCAACCAGCCCGTGGCCGAGATGGCCGATGTGGTGGCCAGGATGCAGTCCGTCGCATCCGCATCGGAGCGCGTTTTCTCCTTCCTCCGCCTCGCTGAGATGAGTCCGGACGGAGACGATGTGAGCATCGTCCGCGCCGAGGGGCATATCGAATTCCGCCATGTCTGCTTCGGATATTCGCCTGACAGGGAGATCATACACGGCCTCGACCTCGATGTGAAACCGGGCTCCACCATCGCCATAGTAGGGCCTACCGGTGCCGGGAAAACGACCCTGGTCAACCTCCTCATGCGCTTCTACGACCCGGATTCAGGCGAGATCCTGATCGACGGTGTGCCGACGATTGCTATGCCGAGATCGGCAGTGAGGAACCAGTTCGCCATGGTCCTCCAGGATTCATGGATGTTCGAGGGGACGATCTACGACAACGTCGCATACACATCTCCGGACGCCACGAGGGAATCGGTCGAAGAGGCGTGCAGAACCGTCGGCATAGACGGGTACATCCGCTCCCTTCCAGAGGGGTACGACACCGTCCTCCGCCCCGGGATCGGACTCTCTGTAGGGCAGAGGCAGCAGATTGCGATAGCCCGCGCGATAGTGAAGAACGCTCCTATGATCATCCTAGACGAAGCGACGAGCTCCGTGGATACCCGCACCGAGAAGAGGATACAGAAGGCCATGGACGTGATGACCTCGGAGAAGACGTCGTTCGTCATCGCCCACAGGCTGTCCACCGTGAGGCATGCGGACAGGATCCTCGTGATGGTGGCGGGAGAGATAGTCGAATCGGGGACGCACGAGGAGCTGCTCGCGCTCAACGGATACTATAGGATGCTCCACGACGCCCAGTTCGAGGAATCCGATTGAAGAAGATGGCCCGTCCGAAGACGGGCCTTTGATGTCACACCGACAGAACGGGGACCTTGGAGGCGAGCTCCTGATCGCTCTTGCCCACAATCCACCAGACCGGGGCCGCCGCCGACTTGCAATCCTCCCCTACGGACGATGCAGCGAAGTAGCGGACCTCCTGGAAGAGCGATTCCACCACCTTGACGAATCCCTGCTGTCCGTTCTCGACTAGGAAATCCCTAACTTCGGCGCTCTTGAGCGAGGGGTTGAGAATATCGTTCTTGGAAGCTACGACAGCGAAGGGGATCTTCGAGACGCTTCCGGGACCGAAGCCGTTGATCTGCGTGAACATGCTGTGGAACGACTCGAAGACATCCATGGGAGAAGATCCCCTCCCATGGATCAATGCTATAGGATCGAACACGAACACGATGCCGTTCGAATAGGTGTAGTACTCCTCGAACAAAACCTTGTCCTCGCTGGGCTCGAACTCCGTACCGGATATATCGTTGAATATCAGCTCCCTGGTCGGCAGATCCCTCGATCTTAGGAAGATGCACTCCGAATCGAGCTCGCCCGATGCGGTCCTGGCGACGACATCCTTCGCGGCCACGGTCTGCTTCGATACGCCTGCGGTGACCGCATCCACGGTTACGTCCTTTCCTCTTGCGACCTGCGTGATCACCCCCACGGATGCGAGCATGAGCGTAGTCTTCCCTGCTCCTGCGGCTCCGACCATGGCTATGGATATCGTCGCAGCCTCCCTTGTCTGTATTTCCGTGCCGCAGTAGGGACATACGGTCTTGAGGTCGGACCTCTTCCCGGCCACGCAGGGCATCTCATGGCCGTTGTTGCACACATGCACCTTGTATCCGTACTCATTGGGAACCGGATAGTCGAGGATCAGGCCGCATTTGCACTTGACCTTGGGCTTCTCGAAGTTGCGCTTGCATTTCGGACAGACGGAAAAGCTTTCCTTGGAAGGGCGCGACTTGGCATCCCTTTTCGCAGCGGAGCGTATCTTCCCGCCGATGACGGCCTTCACAAGGAGGAAAGGCACGATCAGCAGGATCGTCAGAAGGATCGACCACAGCGCATAGAGAGGCAGCAGGATCACGGGAACTATCACGAGCGGCTTGCTCTTGGACCAGGCGGCCCCGATGAGCCCCCACGGAGCGAAGATGGAGCGGACAGTCGCGCCGGGCCTCTGCGTCCAGAGATACTGCGCGGGATTCTCCTTCCCTTTGACGTTCATAGCCCACGGAGTGAGCATTCCAGCGACGGCGAGAACGAATCCCACCGCTTCCAGAGCGAGCGTGATCGTCTTGTCATCCCCGAATATCCCGAGGAAGTCCGCATAGAGGCCTATGACATCCTCGATGCCGGACACGTCCGCCAGATCGATGCCGATCTCCCCTCCGTGTGGGGCGAAGAGGACTATCGTCGCGGCACCGCCGTCGAGCACGGACATGGCCGTGCACACGAACGTCAGAGCCGCAAATAAGAGTGCAATCCCGAAGACGACCCCCACGATCGCCTTGTTGGTCCCATTCATTGATCGGTGGATGGCATACTCCGATTTAAGGATAGAGAAATGGTTTCTTCCGGGCCGGGATCGGGGCCCGGTCCGGAAGCCGATATCAGATCTTGTCCAGGGCCTGGGACAGGTCTGCTATGATATCCTTGATGTTCTCGCATCCGATGGAGAGACGGATGGTGGACGGCTTTATACCGGAAGCCAGGAGCTCCTCCTCGGTCATCTGCGAGTGGGTCGTGCTGGCAGGATGGATGACGAGGGACTTCATGTCCGCGACGTTCGCCAGCAGGGAGAACATGCCCATGGCGTCGGCGAAGCGCTTGGCTCCCTCCTTCCCTCCCTTGGCCTCGAACGTGAAAATGGATCCTGCTCCGTCGGGGAAGTATCTCTGGTAGAGGGCATGGTCCGGACTGTCCTCCAGCATCGGATGGTTGACCTTCTCGACCTTGGGGTGCCCCGAGAGGAACTCTACGACCTTCTGCGTGTTGTAGACGTGCCTCTCGACCCTGAGTGACAGGGTCTCCAGGCTCATCATCAGCGCGAACGAGTTGACGGGAGAGATGCATGCGCCCATGTCCCTCAGTATGATCGCTCTGACGCGGGTGCAGAACGGAGCATTGGGAACATCCCTGACGAAGGATATGCCGTGGTAGCTGGGATCGGGATCGACCATCCAGGGGAACCTTCCGGAGCCAGCCCAATCGAACTTGGCGTTCTCGGCGATGACTCCTCCGAGGACCAGACCGTGTCCTCCGATGAACTTGGTAGCCGATTCGACGACTATGTCCGCCCCGTGGTCCAGGGGCCTGAAGAGGTACGGAGTAGCGAATGTGTTGTCCACGACCAGAGGGACCCCGTGGGCATGGCACATCTCTGCCAGCGCATCCACGTCGATGAGATTCGCATTGGGGTTGCCGATTGTCTCGATGTAGACCATCTTGGTGTTGTCGCGGATGGCCTTCTCGAAATTGGAGATGGTTCCGGGACGGGTGGGATCGATGAACGTGCAGTCGACATCGTGGGACTTCAAGGTGTGCTCGAAGTAGTTGTATGTGCCCCCGTAGATGGTGTTGGCGGAGACGATGTGGTCCCCCGCACGGGTGAGGTTCTCCACGACGTATGTGATTGCCGCCGCTCCGGATGCCACGGCTATGGCCGCGGTGGCTCCCTCCAGCGCAGCGATCCTCGTCTCGAAGGCCTCGGTGGTCGGATTGGTGAGACGGGAGTAGATGTTCCCGGGCTTCCTGAGCGCGAAGACGTCTGCGGCGGAGTCGCAGTCGTCGAAGACGTAGGACGTCGTGAGATAGATGGGCGGTGCGCGGGACCCCGTTGTAGGATCGGGCCTCTCCTGCCCTGCATGAAGCATTACGGTCTCGAAGCTCTGGCCCTTCGGATTGAAAGGGCCCTCGGGTATGTTGGTCTCATCCCTGAATCCCATATGAATCGAGAGACGATATCCAGCGACGTATTTATACGGACCACAGGGCGCTCCTTCGGGACTCACACCTCTACGTTGCTGTTGAAGAACACGCCCTTGGCTCCGAGCTCCGCCTCGTCGAACGTCCAACGCGAATAGTCCTCGGAGCGGATCATGCGGACCTTGGCGCACTTCCCTCTGACGCCAAGCCTCAGCTCCGGACGATGCATTGCGACGACGCGGCCGCGAGGCTTCGATATCCTGATGCCCTCCTTCGTGAAGAACAGGATGTTGATCGCCTTGCTCGAAAACACGTCCTTCCCTTCTATCTTCAGCGAGAAGGTTCCTAGAGGATCCACACCGTTTGAGAGGATGTCCACCTCTGTTTCCGAGGTCACAGGACCTTCCATAGGGAGCTGCCCCAGATCGACCTCCGCACCGTCCTGTACCAGGAAAACGTTCGGCTCCGTTCCTGACAGGGGCTTGTACTCGGGAACGCATATGCAGAACGACCTGACGATACCCGACGTATGCATCACCATCCTCGGAGTGAATCTCACGAACGATCCCGCTGGAGCAGCGAGATAGTCTTCCATGGAGAGGCCCGTGCCGCCCTCATCGGATTCGTCGAGGCAGTAGTATCCTCCGGCATCCCCTGTGCTGTCCGGCTCTTCCTCTATGCCGCGGCAGACCGAATCATCGGCCGCCTTCGCGTTGAACGACATGTGGTTCTCGGAAGAATAGATGCGGTAGACTATGCCTGTCGTCAGCTCGTGCTCTTCGAGCATCTCCGCATCCACATCCACATCCACATCGTCGAAGAAGACCGCGGTGATCGTCCCCTTCGGGAAAGCCGCCACCGTCCCGCGGGGCGTGAACGCTCTCACGTCGCTCTGGGGATTCGTGAAGACCTTCCTTCCGTCGATCAGGAGATCGAATCCGTCCAGGACCGTTACGCCATGGTCAGACAACCTGAATTCCGTTCCCTTGGCGATATAGAGGCCTCCAGATGTGGCTCCGATCATGCGTCCCAGGACGATGTCTCCGAAATCCCCGGTAATCGATACCCAGAACTCATCGCCGGGGAGACCGACATATCTCGATACGTACAGATATGAATGCCCGTCGCGGAATCTCACGGACGGCTTCGCTATCTCGAATCCGCGTTCGGGTGCATCGAACTGCACGACTTCTGCGCCTTCCCACAAGGTGGTGGACAGCGGATTGTCGACATCGGGACCCTTGCCGGGCCTGCGGACCAGGAAAGATCTCCCCCTCGTGTATTCCGCGGTCCTGCCGCGACGATCGAAAAGAACGAAGTCCTTGCGCGGAAGCTTGAATGCCTCGCCTCCGTCCAGAAGCAGCGAGAAGCCGTCCAAGGGAGAAACACCGTCCAGGAAGAGATAGGCGGACGATGTGACTCCCTTCTTCTCTCCTTTGGGCAGCGTCCCGACTTGGATATCGCCGCGGGAACAGCGTATCGTGACCGCCGGCGGTTCGTCGCCCTCGTACCCCAGCGGAGGCATGAAGACTGCCATCTTCCCCTTCCTCAGGCGGAGTGACGGTCCGGAATCTTCTGGATGGACACTTGGACCTATCATCCAATATGTTTCGCATTACAAGTTCATTAAATGTTAGGTCGAAACATGACCATTCATCCATCCTACTGCTTTCAGCATGCGAAATCCACATCGCGAGGAACCGTATCAGGCAGACCCTTGACACGACGGATGACGCGCCTCGTAACAGGATAGCAGAGAACCTCGTACAGGACCTTGAAAGCAGCCTGCGCCACGATCATGACGGCCAGATCGTCCCATGGCATGGTTCCAGCGAACGCGATGGTCAGGAAGATGACCGCGTCGAGACCCTCGCCGACGACCGAGGATCCGATGCACCTGGCGAAGAGCCAACGCTCCCTGCGCTTTTTCATGCGGGACATCACCAGAGCATTGAGCATGGAACCCGCCAGGTATGCTGAAAAGGAACCGAGGAGTATGCGGGCAGAGGACCCCATGACGACAGAGAAGGCGTCCGACGCCTCCCCTCCCCAAGGCGGTGCTGGCAGAGCCATGGCGATCCAGTACATGACGACCGCAAGCAGATTCAGGATGAATCCCAGAAGGATCACATTCGTGGTACGGCGGAGACCGTAGACCTCGCAGAGGACATCGTTGACGATGTATGCGAGAGGAAAGATGAAGACCGCGCAGGGAAGAACGATGCCGTCCGTCAGCTGGAAGGTCTTGGATGCGAGAACATTCGAAATCAGCAGGCAAGCTACGAACAGACCTATCAGCAACTGATACACGGCCAGTTTGGATTTACAGCCCCCGCCATCATTCTTCCTCATGCTATCGGATCATCCCGGACACGGACATAGAAGATAAAAATGACTGCCGGGACGAGCGGAAGGAAATTCTACCCGCAACAGCTCTTTCGGATATGGAAGACCGGGATTCATATGCGAGGGATGTCGCTCTGCTGCTGGTGGACATTCAAAGGAAGTTCGCCCAATCCACGGACGGTCTCCGCTCAGCCTGGCTCCTGACAAGGGACTGCGTCAACGAAGCGATCCGCAGCTTCCGTTCGGAGGGCCTTCCCGTGGTGTACCTCACCTACGGCGGTCCGATGTACGACGGAAGTCAGCCTCCTGACGGGGACTCCTACGCCGAAGGCCTCGCTCCTCCCGTTCCGGGGGATCCGGTGGTATCGAAGGATGGGATGAACGCGTTCAGCAATTCCCAATTGGATGAGATCCTCCGCGGTTTGGGATGCGGAAGTGTCGTCATAGCTGGCATGGTCTCGCACTGCTGCGTGCTTGCAACGTATTTCGGAGCCATCGATCACGGATACTCCGCATTCATCCTGAGAGGAGGGATATCGGCCACGGATCCTGAGAACACCGCAGCCGTAGAGAGGATCTGCAGAACGGTTTCCACCGAGGACCTCCCCTTCTGCAGAAGGCTCATCTGACGCCCATCTGGCTGAACGGGACTCCGAGCGAGCGCTCGTAGAACAGCGGATGCATGTATCTTCCCCGGTTCACAGTATCATCTCCGTACTGGATCGCCTTCTTGGGACAGAGGTTGATGCAGCTCGAACACAGGGAGCACTTCTCCTCATCCCATACGGGCTTCCTGTGATAGACCTTAATGGCCTGCTCTGGACACACCTCCTCGCAGATGCGGCACTCGATGCAGGAATCGGTGAGCCAGAAGGGTTCGGTCGTACGTGCATCCTCGTACTTCGCATACGCCTCCCTCCAATCCCCGTCGCCCTTGTGCGTGCGGAAATCTCCGTCCTCCCTCCTGCGCAGGGATGATACTATCGCATCGATCTCCGAATCCGAGGATTGCAGTATGGTCTCCGCCTCCTCCTTGGACGGAGGATCGAAGAAGAACACCGCATCGTCGGGCATCCGGACATCGTAGCAAGCATCGACCTTCAAACGGCTGCCGAGAGCCTCCTTCAGCTGATCGCAGGCTCCACCGGAGCTTCCTCCGCAGGTGGCGATGCAGAACACCCTTCCGGGATTGCGGATATCGACGTTCCTTGCGAATTCCAGCACCATCCTCGGAAGACCCAGGAAGTACGTAGGGAACACGAATCCCACATCCTCTCCTCCGGCATCGAAGATGTAGCGCTCATGGCGGACGGCTGATGCGATTTGATTCATACCGATGCCGAACTCCTCGGAGATGCGTCTGGCGACAGCGTAGGAATTCCCTGTTGCGGAGAATAGGAATATCATGCAACGTCCTCGCTCTGGAACAATATAAACGGTATGCAGGAAGTTAACATTGTTAATCCCCGTTTAACCCATATCCGCCACCGTAATCCGATAGAGAAATGCACCGTTGATGGGCACCTGTTATCTATCGGGTGAAGCATCCCTGTCGCATGGTAAAATCCGTACGCGCATCTCACATCCTGGTACCCAACGAGAAAGACGCCAGAGGCATCATGGAGCGCCTCGAGAAAGGCGAGGACTTCGCAACCCTGGCCAAGAGATTCTCCAGATGTCCCTCCAAATCCAAGGGCGGCGATCTGGGCTGGTTCTCCAAAGGCCAGATGGTCAAGCCGTTCGAGGACGCATGCTTCGCAGGCAAGACCGGCGATGTAGTCGGACCAGTGCAGACCGAGTTCGGCTACCACGTCATCAAGATAACGGGACAGAAGTGAACGGGGAGGGGCTTCCCTCCCTAAAACGTTTTTAGACTCTTCTCAGCCGATTCTCTTCAGCTGATACGCGCCGTAGATCCTCATTATTCCGGAGAAAGCGAGGACAACACCGATGATGATCATCACGATGTCCGCCGTATCATCCAGATTCATTATCGCATAGATTCCCAGAACGACCAGGATCACTCCGACAATCAGAGAGATGGCCTTGGAGCCCGTGGCGATAGCGAATCCGGAGCCTGCCCCCAGTGCGGTGACCGCTCCGATGATGATCAAGGCGACTGCCAGGAACACCATCAGGATATCCGAGAACAGATTGGGCAGAACTATCAGAGCCAGACCGATCACGGCCGTGACCACGCCCATGGCCAAGCCCACGGAGAACTTGGACTGCATGCTCTCCACGATGGCCATTATCCCGGATATCAGAGCCAGAACCCCGGCGATGATCAGGATCCATTTCAGGCCTTCGCCCTGGAGCACGGCCAGGAGAATACCGATCAGAAGAAGGAACAGTCCGGATATGAACGCGTCCTTCCAGGGATTGAATTTCTCGACCACTACTTGCAAGAAATCACCGTACATCCATCGCAGGATGAACTATTAATGAATGACGGGTCGCAGATGGGATCCCAAGGCACGGACGACGGCTGGAACCTGATGGCAGAGATCCTGTCCGAAGAGGACGTCGGCATCGGGATGCTCGGAGATCAGCTCCTCGTCTATGTCCCTCCAATCATCGAACAGGAGCACATCGGGATCGCTGATTTCCGTTCCCGGGATCCTCATGACCCTCCTTCCTTCCGATTCCAGAATGCGGGATACCATGTCGACGAGCTCGATGCGTCCCATCCTCCTGATCCCTGTCACCGATCCGGCCGAGCGATCGAAGGCGAATGCACGGACACGAACGTCCAGATCTCCAGGATCCTCATCACGGCAGCTGCAGCAGTCTTCCATGAAGGAGCGATGCGAAGAAGAGGTTAAAGAGTTTGATTAAAAAGTTTAGAAGATGCGGGCGACCTTTCGGCCGAACTCACATCCCCATGCCCTTCTTGACCTCGCCATCGAACATGTAGCAAAGCATGAACAGGTAGACGATGGCGGAGCAGATGGAGACAAGGATCGTGATGATGTCTCCTCCGAAGATGTTGATGAAGGAGGAGATGAACAGCAGCACGAACAGAACGGTCAGGATGATCCACAGGATCTTGTCGATGGTGGTCTCCTTTCCGTCGAGCACCTTCTTGCCGGCCCAAACGACGATGAGACCGAGGATGAAGGAGATAACGCTTCCCCAGAAGGAGATGTCGCTGATGATTCCGCCGATCGCGGCGAAGATTGCAGAGACGACGGTAGCTCCTCCGACGACGAGGATGTAGTTGCCCAGGATGTTGAGCTTTCCGGTGATCGCATTCGTGCGAACCTTGTTTCCGAACTTGAAGTACATCACCGCAGCGATGATGGCACCGATTGCGGCTATGATGTATCCGACATGCTCTCCGAGTCCACCCTCCATGGTGAACCCATCGACGAGCTGGAGCAGCGCTGCGATGATCATCAGGATTCCGATGAAGAAGAACGCTGTCCCTACGATTTTCTGGTTATCGATGAAAGACATGAGTACCAGTTCCTCAGCCTTTCAGATGATGTGGCAGTATATATTATTGAGCATGGACAAACTACAATTTTTGTATTCATGATATTTAAAGAAAACCCATAATGCGCGATGAATGAGTGAACGATCTGAAATCGCTCAAAAACAATGATTAAACCGTCTTAGACGATTAACGTCCATGAAACTCAGTTCATGTCCTATGGAAGGCGACCCCCGCGAGAAGGTAGAGGAATTTGTTTCCGGATCCGGATGCTCATCGATAGCCGGATACAGGCTAGACGGCCTGGATTTCCTCAAGGACCTCGTCGTCGAAGAGATCAGGAGGCAGGAGCCTGATTCCAGGATCATATTCCTGGACCGCGACTACATCAGCGACAACGGCATCGACTTCGCAAGAGACCTCAGAAAGAATCTGGAGAAGGTTACGGCGGAAGGAGGCCGCGTGGATTGGATCGTCTGCCAGGACCTCCCCGTCATGGATTGGCAGACGGCTCTGGATGCCCTTCAGGGAAAGAACGCGCAGGTCTACTTCTTCACGAATGCCTGCAGACAGGTCCCCTGCTGCTTCAAGCTGCTCTGAAAAACGAATGGTCCGGGGGTGCCCGGACCTGTTTCCTCATTCCTTCTCCGCGAAGTAGTCCTTGACCGCCTTCAGCATGTCGGGGAACGTCGCGTTCTCGGGAACGATGTCAGGAGGGAATCCGAGTTCGGTCAACCTCTTGGATGTCGGCCCTCCTATGGCGGCGATCTTGGCCTTGTGCAGATACTCCTCGCCGCGCTCCTTGCCGAAATGCGCTATGATCTGCGTGACGAATATCGAGGCCGACTTCGGCGATGTGAACGCCATGACATCCAGCCTGCCCTGCTTCAGCATCGTGAACAGATGAAGCAGGGCGATGCTCATCCCTGCGTCCTTGAGCTTGTAGGCGGCGATGTCGACGACCTCGGCGCCTGCCGCAGAAAGACCCTCGTCCAGAACATCCGAACCGCTGTCGGACCTTACGAGGATCACGCGTTTGCCGGAGACCTCGTTCTTGAGGAGCTCTACGATCCCTTCGGACGAGTACTCTCCTGGGACCGCGACGGCCTTCACGCCCGCCGACTCGAGCTTAGCGGTGGTCGAAGGCCCTATGGAGACGACCTTCTTGCCTTCCATCATCTCCCCCAGCCTGTCGCCGAATCTGGTCTTGCATTCCTCAACAGCCGTGACGGAGCAGAACACCACGTAGCATCCCGGCTCGAGGGAATCATCCATGCGGGAGAACTCGGAATCGTCTCCGGGGACTATATCCATCGAAGGCGCCCCCATGGCCTTGAAACCCATCTCCTCCGCCTGCTTGACGGACTCCTTGATCCTCTTGGAGGGACGAGTGAATCCCAGCGTCGTCATATGAGATCGCCCAGCCTGCTCCTTACAGTAGCGACATCGCCGATAACCATGATGCCGGGGGCCTCCAGGCCCTTCTCGGAGATGGTATCGGCGAGACGGGACAGCACAGTGACCTCCACTCTCTGCTCAGGAGTGGATCCCTTGCAGATCACCGCGGCGGGAGTCTCGGGAGACATTCCGCCCTCGATTAGACCTTTGGAGATCCCTGCCGCATTGCCGAGGCCCATGAGCACAACGATCGTCCCGTGGCCCTCCGCTAGAGCCTTCCAGTCGACGCGGTCGCCTTCACGGCCGTCCTTCTCGTGTCCTGTGACGAAAGTCACCAGGGAGGCGTGATCCCTGTGCGTGACGGGTATGCCTGCGAGCTCCGGAACGGAGATCGAGGACGACACGCCGGGAACGACATGGACCTCCACTCCGGCCTTGCGGAGCTCCTCGGCCTCCTCGGCTCCGCGGCCGAAGAGGAACGGATCCCCTCCCTTGAGGCGGACGACGGTCTTGCCCTCCTGGGCATGCTTGACCAGGAGCTCGTTCGTCTGCCACTGGCTGAGGTGGTGGTCGCGCGCCCTTTTACCGGCATCTATGAGCTCGGCGTCCTCCCTGCACTCTCTGAGGAGCAGGGGATTGGCCAGAGCGTCGTAGAAGACCACATCCGCCGTCCTCAATAGCTCCAATCCCTTCACGGTTATGAGTCCGGGGTCTCCGGGCCCCGCCCCTACAAGATAAACCTTGCCTGTCATATGATCTCGTCCCTCTTTCCTGTAAGATACTCGGCTATGCCGAGGAGTTCGTCCAGGACGTAGTCCAGGGGAAGATCCCTGGAGACGCGCCTGGGCTTATCGGTGAAGCCGTACGACACGGCCTCCACGTGGATCGACCCGTTCCCGACCTTGGCTCTGATGCCTACGGGGGAGGAGCAGCCCGCGCCCATTAGCTTCATTATGCCCCTCTCGACTCCGGCCTCCAGTCTGGAGTTGCGGGAATCCAGACGGGCCAGCATCTCGCGGGCCACGCTGTCGTCCGATCTGCATTCGACCGCGATGATGCCCTGCGCAGGAGCAGGGATGAAGACGCTGTCGTCGAGGACGTGCATGGGGCGGTCGATCCCCATCCTGTCCAGACCCGCCTTGGCCAGTATGATGGCGTCGTAATCTCCAGCGTCGAGACGGGACAGGCGGGTGTGTATGTTGCCCCTGAGGGGCTCTATCACCAGGTCGGGACGGAGCTCCTTCAGGATGCTCTCCCTCCTCACGGATGCCGTTCCGACCCTTGCTCCCTTCGGAAGATCCTCGAGAGGACACGGCAGTATGACGTCGCGCGGATCGTCGCGCGGGAACATGGCCCCGATGATCAGATCCTTGTCCATCACTATTGGGATGTCCTTGAGCGAGTTAACGGAGCAGTCGATGCTCTTCTTGATGAGCGCCTCGTCCAGCTCCCTCACGAAAGCTCCGGTGGAAGGGAGCTGGTCCAGCCTGGAGGTCAGGTCTATATCGCCCAGAGCCTTCATGCCGACGATCTCGCAGGGGATCCCGGGATTCTCCTCCGCCATCCTCTTCACGAAGATCTCGGTCTGGCGCATCGCCAGCTTGGACTCCCTCGAGCCTACCTTCATCGGGCCACCGTCCCTATGAATCCGGAGAACGCCTCCTCCAAGGCCTCCACGGCCTCTTCGTCGTGCGCCGTGGACATGAAGCAGTCCTCGAGGGCGGACGGAGCCAGATAGATGCCGTGTTCGAGCATGTATCTGAACATCCTTCCGAACATCTCGCGGTCCGCGAGCTGGGCATCGGTCCCGTTGCGCACCTCCTCCGGTCCGAAGTAGACGGAGAACATGGATCCGACCGAATTGACGCATCCCTTCACATGGGAATCGGCCATGGCATCGCGGATATGTGACACCAGACGGTCGCTGGACCTCTCGAGGTCCCTGTAGGCGTCTCCTCTGGCGAGCAGGTCGATCTGCGCCAGACCCGCCGTGGCGGATACAGGATTGCCCGCGAATGTCCCCGCGACATAGGCCGGACCCTGCGGGGCGACCATCTCCATGATCTCCCTCTTCCCAGCGAAGGCTCCTGCGGGGAACCCTCCGCCGATGATCTTCCCCATGGTGGTCATGTCGGGAGTAACACCGTAGCGCTTCTGTGCACCTCCTCCTGAAACACGGAATCCCGTTATTACTTCGTCGAAGATCAGCACGACATCCTTTTCCTCGGTGACCCTGCGGACCTCCTCGAGATATCCCTTCTCGGGAGGCACCACTCCGACATTGCCCAGAACAGGCTCCATGATGACGCATGCGATGTCGTCGCTGGAATCCAGTATATCGGACAAAGATTCGATGTCGTTGTACTCCGCTGTACGGGTGTACATGGCGGCGCCCTTGGGCACTCCCGCCGACGAGGGGGTTCCCTCGGCCGATCCGGAGCCGGCCTTGACGAGCACCGCGTCGTGGGCTCCGTGGAAGCCTCCGTTCATCTTGACGATGCCGTTCTTCCCGGTGAATGCCCTCGCTACACGTATGGCGTGCATCGTGGCCTCGGTCCCCGAGCAGGAGAGCCTGACCATGTCCGCCGACGGGATGGCCGATACGATGCGCTCCAGAAGAGCGAGCTCCGGTTCGGAAGGCGCTCCGTAGACGGTTCCCGAGGACAGCTGAGCAGCGACGGCGGCCATGATCTCGGGATTGGCATGCCCCGATATGAGCGGTCCATAGGCCATGCAGAGGTCTATGTACTCCTTGCCGTCGGCGTCCGTCACGCGGCATCCGCTGCCCTTCTCTATGAAGAGGGGATTGGGCTCGAACCTCCTGACCGGGCTGCTGACGCCCCCAGGGGTGACACGCACGGATTCGGAATACAGCCTGGCGGATTCGTCCATGCTATCAGAGCATCCTCGCCATTTCCTCGGCGAAGTAAGTGATTATTATATCGGCGCCTGCGCGCTTAATCGCTATCAGGGATTCCCTCATCACCCTGTCGCCGTCGATCCATCCGTTGGCCGCGGCGGCCTTTATCATGGCGTACTCGCCGGATACCTGATACGCGGCGAGCGGGAGGTCGTAACGGTCGGCGGCCTCGCGGATGATGTCGAGATACGGGCCGGCAGGCTTGACCATGATCATGTCGGCGCCCTCGGCGATATCGAACTCGATCTCCCTCATGGCCTCCTTCCTGTTGGCCCAAGCCATCTGGTATCCTGCGCGGTCGCCCTTCCCGGGAGCGGACTCCGCGATATCGCGGAAGGGCCCGTAGTAGGCGGACTGGTACTTCGCGCTGTACGCCATTATCGGGACGTTCTTGAAACCCGCATCGTCCAGAGCCGTGCGGATGGCCGCCACCTGGCCGTCCATCATTCCGCTGGGGGCGATGATGTCGGCTCCGGCCTCGGCCTGGGAGACGGCAGTCCTGCCGTAGAGCTCTATCGTCTCGTCGTTAACCACCGATCCGCAGGCATCGAGAATTCCGCAGTGTCCGTGATCCGTGTACTCGCAAAGACAGAGGTCCGCTATGACAAGCATGTCGGAATTCTCCTTCAGGCCTTCGATAGCCTTCTGAACGACACCGTGCTCCTCGTAGGCGCCGGTTCCTCTGGCGTCCTTGTGATCCGGGACTCCGAAAACGAGGACGGAATTGACCCCGCTCTCCTGGATCCCCGAGGCTATGGCGTCGTAACCCTTCAGGGGATGCGTCGGTATCCCCGGCATGGAATCGGTGTACTTCGTCGATTCGATGTTCGCATCGAAGAACATGGGAAGAACGAGCTCATCCGGATGCAGACGGGTCTCGCAGACGAGATCCCTCATCCTCTGGTTCTGTCTAAGCCTTCTCAAACGCACTTCAGGATACATCATTCAGATTCCTCCAACCCAAACAGCTCTGCTGCCGCCCTGCAGACGTCGTTGCGTCCGTCGCGGGAGGCTTCCCTAAGATTTTTGTAAAGTTCAGCGGCGATCTTGTTGGATACTGCTCTGGACAGATCGTCGAGCAGCTCCTTCTCGTCGGCGGACCCGATGCGGGACACCGCCACCGCCAGCTCCTTTTCGCGTATGTCAGCGAGCTTGAGGCCTATTAGCCTTATCACCTCGTTGGCATACTTCTCCCTGTTCTCGGAGTCGATCTTGGCCAACTCCTCGGTGATGATCTTCTCGGCGGAGCTGATCTCCATACGGCGGCGCTCCGCATTCTTCATCGCGATTGACTGAAGAGAATCCATGCTCTCCAGCGACACGTTGGGCATCTCCCCTACGGATTCCTCCGTATTCCGAGGTATGCTGACATCTATGATCATCAGCGGACGTTCCGGCCTGCGGGACATGGCCTCTACGACATGAACATCCTTGAGGACAGGATGCGGGGCCCCCGTGGCTACCAGAACCACATCTGAATCCGCCACTGCATCAGTCATACGGGCCATGCTAACCGCCCTCCCGCCAAGCTCATCCGCCAGTTCTATGGCGCGGCTGTATGTACGGTTCGTCACTATGACCGCACCGAGATTCTTACCCGCTAGATTCTTCGCTATCACCGAAGCGATGTCTCCAGCTCCGAGGATCGTGATGCTCTTCCCCTCGAGGCTACCGAGTCTGCTCTCAGCCAGCTCCACTGCGGCGGAACCGACGGAAACAGCCCCTTTGTTCAAGGCGGTCTCCGTGCGCACCCTCTTACCGACGGACATGGCCTTGTCGAAAAGACGGGACAGCATCCCGTTGACATGGCCTTCGGCCTTCCCTTTCATGTAGCATTCGCGCACCTGGTGCTGGATCTGGTCCTCGCCGACGATGAGCGAATCGAGACCGCATACGACCCTGAACAGATGACGTATGCTCTCGCGGTCCTCCAGAATATACGATATGTTGTCCGTCGGGATGATGGTCCTCGTCAGGCGTTCGAAGAAAGACTTGGCATCGCTGTTGTCGACAGCCGCGACGTAAATCTCGAACCTGTTGCAGGTCCTCACGACGACGTACTCATCCACTCCCGGCATGGAAGGCAGACGCTTGGCCGCCTCCTCCTCGAGAAGAGGCACAACATCGTTGAGGACAGCCGTGCCGCCCGCCGAAGAATGCGTAACATGCATGCTTACGATCATCTGAGCCCTCCTTTCTCCATTGCCAGGGTCCTGGCCTCATCCTTATCTCCGCTCCTCAGTAGAGACCAGATCTCCTCGTCGTCAAGAACCCCTGCAAGGAATTCCGCCCTCTCGGGCTGCGTGGCTATCCTGTCGCGGATCTCTCCCCTGAGATACACCAAAAGCTCCAGCATCGAATCGTATGACGGATCCAGGAATCCGTCTATCTTTTCGAGAACATAAGGAGGAAACGCGGGAGCCCTTCCCTCTGATGAGACGCATACGGTCCATCCGTCCCTGTGGAGGGTCGAGGGTATCAGCACATCCCCTCCTCCATGAGCGGAGTTCGTCATTATGCCCTCGGACATCGAAGTGTCGCGTATCATATCGTTGAGCGAATGGTCCGAGGTGGCGGCTATCACTATGTCCGATCCATCCATGTACTTCAGCACATTGCGTTTGTCTATGGTGTCGATGAACACCTCGCCGGCTAGCTCCTCGAGCTCTGGAAGAACCTTCTCGGCAACCACCCTTATCCTGAAACCTTTGAAATGCCTGCACTTCCGCAGAGCCACATTCCCTCCGCCGAAAACCGTAACAAGACGATTCCTCGGGGACAGTAAAATCGGAGACATGTCGATGGGTTCCAATCGCTCACTTCGCTTTATGAACGGCCTCGTTCTATTTATTGAGTATGCATTTTTTCAGCTAATTGTGTTACTGCATACAAATCTGGATGTGATTTCGATCTGCAAATGAATTACTTACATAACATTAATAACAACATGAAGTTATTATATCACAGGACCGATTATGTCATTGTGCGGGCCTCACCCTCCTGCACAATAATCGGAGACGCACCTTCCCATCCGCGTCTCCGACCTCAATCCAATCACCATAGTTTTAATGGTTCACGCCGTTACATGGCCCATGTTCGGAAAAGATTCCGCGATTCCCATCCGTGACGACATATTCTGGATCGGAGGGGACGATCGTACTGCCACCATATTCGAGGGGGCCTTCCCCATCCCGGAAGGAATCTCATACAACTCGTACCTCATATGCTCAGAAGGGAAGACCTGCCTCCTGGACACTGTGGACGCGTCAATCGCCGCGAAGTTCTGGAAAAACCTCCGCAACACCCTGGACGGACGCCCTCTCGACTATCTTGTGATAAACCACATGGAGCCGGACCACGGAGCCTGCATCACCCAGGTCCTCGAGACCTGGCCCGAGGTCACTGTCGTAGGCAACGCCAAGACATTCGAGATGCTGTACAACTATCATCATGTGATTCCGGCCAACAAGCTGGAGGTCAAGGAGGGCGATGCCATCCAAGTAGGAGACCATTCCCTCAGATTCTACTTCGCTGTGATGGTGCACTGGCCCGAGGTCATGTTCACATACGATGAAAAAGAGAGGATCCTATTCTCCGCCGACGCGTTCGGCTCCTTCAAAGCACTTTCAGGTGCGCTATACGCTGACGAAACCGACTTCGACAGAGACTATCTCGAAGAGGCCCGCAGATACTATTCCAACATAGTCGGCAAGTACGGTGCCAAGGTCCAGCAGGCTCTCGCAAAGCTCAAGGACGTGCCCATCGACACCATCTGCCCCCTCCACGGCCCCATATGGAGGAAGGACCTCGGATACATCATCGGCAAGTACGACCTATGGAGCAGATACGAGCCCGAGACAAGAGGAGTGATGGTGGCTTACACGTCCATATACGGCAACACCGCCGCCCTGGCAGAGAAGCTGGCTCTGATGCTCAAGGAGAAGGGCGTCGAGAATGTGGTGGTCCACAGCATGACCGCGGAACATCCGTCATACGCTGTGGCCGATGCGTTCAGATTCTCCCATATGGTCCTCGCAGCGACCACGTACAACAACCATCTCCATCCGTCCATGTCATCGACGATAGAGGACATGGAGATAATGGCGGTCCAGAACAGATGCTATTCCGTCATAGGGAACGGATCGTGGGTCCCTCAGGCGGACAAGGTGATCGAAGACAGGCTGTCCAAGATGAAGAACATGACGAAGATCGGCGAGACGCTCACTATCAAATCCTCGCTGGCACCGGATCAGCTCCCTGCCCTAGAGAAGCTCGCATCCGACATCGCCGCATCCGTCAACCAATAAACTGTTTCGGTGGGGAGGGGACCCTCCCCTACCGTTCTCATTCGTCGTCCGATCCGGACCTGACCTTCACAGCCATGCCCTTCTTCATCGATTTCATCTCGAACTCGGTGAGGAATGCGCGTCCGGTGGCGATCGGTCTGTCCTCGGGATCGGTGACGATGACCTCCTCCATGGGACGGATCTCCGGATCGCAGGAGAGAACGAACTGGCTGAAGGCGTTCCTTCCCTCGGATACGAAGGGTACGGCATCGGCCATGACGGACACCCTCATGAAAGGCGCCGGAACAGCGGCTGCGATCCTCTTCGCACCCTCCATCCTCAAAGTGTAGAGCCCGTCTCCGGCCCTCATGGAGAGCACATGCTCCCCGTCTGATATGACGTTGCGGATCTTCCCGGTCTTCTTGCTCTTTATCAGTTCGATCGGCTCTCTGAATAGGGCATCTGCGGCCTCGATCCCGAACTGGAACCTCGCTACGGCTTCGGCACGGATCCTGTCAGCGTCGACATCATCTCCATCGGAATCCGGTATCTGATCCCACTCGATGGACTCGTCGAATGCTGTCATCAGGAACTCCTGGGTGAGCTTCTCTGACTCCTCGACGGTCTCCCTGTCGGGGATGTCGGGGAAAAGCGACTGGGCCAGAGGATACATCTCGTCGAGCTCGGCAGGGACGGGACCCCAGGAAGATGCCACCACGGGCGTGTATCCTGCACGCCTTGCTTTCGCGAACTCCTCCGCGTAGGGCCTGCTGTACGGCTTTCCGGATGTCTCGGGGAAGACTGCGGCCTTCCTCGTGAACGGGATGTAGCGCTCGGAGAGCCTGTTGGCATAGCGCAGGTATGTGGGCCTGGACCTGGTCTCCGGTCCGGTGTAGAACACAGCGCCCTCCCTGCTGACGGGATCGTAGCGCTCCATGAGGTCCTGCCACTGCCTGAGCCTTCTGAGACCGTCGAGGAGAGCAGGGTGCGCCCTGCATCTGATCTCGGCGAGCTCCCAGAGCCTCCCTTCCCTGAGGTACCTCTTGACGAGGGCCAGCTCCTGCGTGATCTGATAGAGGTTGTGCTCGGCGATGAGCTTGGTGCGCTTCTTGCTGTCCATCTTCCTCAGGCCCTGAAGGGTCATCCCCTGACAGGCGGGACAGCCGCAGTCCAGGGTCTGCATGTCCTGGAGCCTGAATGTGCCGTCCAGGAACATCATCCTGTCATCGCGTGCGAATTTGGCGTACGATGCCGAATCGAACAGATCGCA
>ERZ808246.913-NODE-913-length-22894-cov-4.825036_pt1 | contig 22894 bp, 18 predicted proteins | sample MGYA00521083_ERZ808246 | MGnify/ENA primary metagenome ERZ808246 (study PRJEB31516, sample SAMN03275577) | gut metagenome | biome: mammalia-associated habitat; material: feces | host: Papio cynocephalus | place: Kenya | collected 2012-07-07 ... | reverse complement strand
GATTCTAGGCGATGGCCCTCCCTTGCTTCTTACACCACGGTTCTGCGCGCTACCGAGCAGGTGTACAAAGAGCATAAAGTATGAAATAAAGCACGCAAAAGTGGACTTTCTTTTCTGCCTCCTGCGGCCCAAACGGCTTCTTTGAGCCGTATCAGGGCATTCTCCTTGCCGGTAACGCCCCCGCAACGTCCATCTGACATAATGCGCCCATGGTACGTGCGACATCGCATCCTTTGTTCCCGGTCGACCGGGGGAGAGTGGGGATTCATGGTCAAGCTGTACGACGAGGGCGTTTACCTGCGCGGGGGCACGGAGGTCGTGCCCGCTTCCGAGGCCGCGGCGCGAGGCATCGGCGAGGCGCCCGCCGAGGCGAGGAGGGGGACCATCGCCTGGTCCATCCTCCAGGCGCACAACACCTCGGGCGACCCCGAAAAGCTCAAGATCCGCTTCGACGCCATGGCGAGCCACGACATCACGTACGTGGGCATCATCCAGACCGCGCGCGCCTCGGGCATGGCGGAGTTCCCGCTGCCCTACGTGCTCACGAACTGCCACAACACCCTCTGCGCCGTGGGCGGCACCATCAACGAGGACGACCACGTCTTCGGCCTCTCGGCCGCAAAGAAGTACGGCGGCATCTTCGTCCCGCCTCACCAGGCCGTCATCCACTCGTTCATGCGCGAGAACTTCGCCGGTTGCGGCAAGATGATCCTGGGCTCCGACTCCCACACCCGCTACGGCGCCCTGGGCACCATCGCGGTGGGCGAGGGCGGCGGCGAGCTCGCCAAGCAGCTTCTTCTCGACACCTACGACGTCGCCTACCCCGGCGTCGTCGCCATCTACCTCGACGGCTCCCCGCGCCCCGGCGTGGGCCCGCACGACGTCGCGCTCGCCATCATCAAGGCGGTCTTCTCGTCCGGCTACGTAAAGAACAAGGTCATGGAGTTCGTGGGCCCCGGCGTCGCGAGCATAACGACCGACTACCGCAACGGCGTCGACGTCATGACCACCGAGACCACGTGCCTCTCCTCGATCTGGGCCACCGACGAGGATACCCGCGCGTTCCTGGCGGCCCACGGCCGCGAGCAGGACTACAAGCGCCTCGCCCCGGCCGACGTCGCCTACTACGACGGCTGCGTCTACGTCGACCTCTCGAGCGTGAAGCCCATGATCGCGCTGCCGTTCCACCCCTCGAACGGCTTCACGATCGACGAGCTCAACGAGAATCTCGGCGACATCCTGCGCGAGGTCGAGCTCGAGGCCGAGCGCGTGGGGGACGGCCGCGCGCACCTCTCGCTGACCGACAAGATCGAGAACGGCCGCCTGCGGGTGCAGCAGGGCGTCATCGCCGGCTGCTCGGGCGGCAACTACGGCAACGTCGTGAACGCCGCGCGCGCGCTCAAGGGCAAGAGCACCGGCAACGGCGAGTTCGCGCTCTCGGTCTACCCCACGAGCCAGCCGGTCTTCCTCGAGCTCACCCGCCGCGGCTACGTGTACGACCTCATGGAGGCGGGCGCGATCGTGCGCACCGCGTTCTGCGGGCCGTGCTTCGGCGCGGGCGACACCCCCGCGAACAACGGCCTCTCCATCAGGCACACGACGCGCAACTTCCCCAACCGCGAGGGCTCGAAGCCGGGCAACGGCCAGCTCTCGGCGGTCGCGCTCATGGACGCGCGCTCAATCGCTACGACCGCTGCCGCCGGCGGCGTCCTGACCGCCGCGACCGAGCTGCCCGACGACACCTGGGACGAGAAGGTCGAGTACCGCTTCGACTCGACGCCTTACGATAAACGCGTGTACTGGGGCTATGGCCATGCCGACGCACAGGCCGAGCTTGTGGAGGGCCCCAACATCAAGCCGTGGCCCGCGATGGAGCCTCTCGCCGACGACATTCTCCTCAAGGTCTGCTCAAAGATCATGGACCCCGTCACCACGACCGACGAGCTCATCCCCTCGGGCGAGACGAGCTCCTACCGCTCGAACCCGCTCGGTCTCGCCGAGTTCACGCTTTCCCGCCGGGACCCGGAGTACGTGGGCCGCAGCAAGCTCGTGAACGCCGTCGAGCAGCGCCGCGTAGCCGGCGAGTCGCTGGCCGAGGCCGAGTTCGGCCTTGCTCCCGTCTTCTCCGCGCTCGATGCCGCCGGGGTGGACGCTGACCCTGCCGCGACGGAGTACGGCAGCATGGTCTACGCCGTCAAGCCCGGCGACGGCAGCGCCCGCGAGCAGGCGGCGAGCTGCCAGCGCGTCATCGGCGGCCTTGCGAACATCGTGTCCGAGTACGCGACCAAGCGTTATCGCTCCAACGTCATGAACTGGGGCATGCTGCCGTTCCAGATGGCGGGCGAGCCCTCCTTTGAGGTGGGCGACTACGTCTTCGTCCCCGGTATCCGCGAGGCGCTCGACGGCGACCTGTCGGCCATCGCGGCGTGGATCGTGGGCGCCGACGGCGGCGAGGCGCGCCCCATCACGCTCTACGTCGCGGACATGACGCCCGAGGAGCGCGAGATCGTGAAGGCCGGCTGCCTCATCAACTACAACCGCGCGAAGCGGCAGGCGTAGCGGCGCGAGGACGTATTTGCTGCGATTTTTTCATAAAGTCGCGATGCGGGCCCGGTCAGGGTGGGGAAGAACCCAGCCTGACCGGGCCCTTTTTGGCTCTGCCGCAAGAAAGGCCGACTTTTGTTTGATTTAATCAGGTTCATCGAGTAGCGAAGCCCAGTTTGCTGGCCAAATGGACTGGAATAGAACGGTCGATACCCGTCATGTCTAGGTAAATCAAACAAATCTCGAGGTTTGTGCTCAGCGACCATTGCTCCGAGTGCCTGACGGATTTCGCTCGGTCTCCTTAAAGAAGATTGACGCCCCGCACGCTCCACCTTGGTTTAGGCTTGAGGGGAAACGACGTGGGCCCGCCGTCCGGGTGGGCACGGGAGGAATGCCATGAAGAAGATCGAGCGGAGCTCCTTCGATTCCGACGAGTCGAGGGACCTGTTCCAGCGCTATGCCCATCGCCTCGTCCGGATCCAGACCGAGTTCGTCGACGGGTTCTGCGCGCTCGCGAACCTGGGGCCGGCGGTCTCGGTCTATGGCTCGGCGCGCACGAAGCCGGGCGAGCCGTACTACGAGATGGCGCGGGAGGCGGGCCGCCTGCTCGCCGAGCGCGGCGTAGCGACCATCACGGGCGGCGGACCCGGCATCATGGAGGCCGCGAACAGGGGCGCGTTCGAGGCAGGCGGCACCTCCGTCGGCCTCGCCATCCAGCTCCCGTTCGAGGAGAAGCCCAACCCCTGGGTGAACATCCACCTCAGCCACCGGTACTTCTTTGTGCGCAAGGCGATGTTCAGTTGGTATTCGCGCGGGGCGATCGCGTTCCCAGGGGGTTTCGGCACGCTCGACGAGCTGTTCGAGCGCCTCACGCTCATGCAGACGCAGAAGCTCGACCGCGATCCCGTCGTGTTCGTGGGGTGCGAGTACTGGGGCGGCGTCTTCGACTGGCTGCGGTCTGCTCCCCTCGAGGCGGGCAATATCGGCGCCGAGGACATCGACTCCATCCTGCTCACGGACGACGTCGAGGAGGCCGTGGAGGCTGCCTGCGCTTCTTGCGGGTCGAGGGAGTAGGGAGAGACACATGATCAAGGCGGCTTTCTTCGACATCGACGGCACGCTCGTGAGCTTCAAGACGCACCGGATGCCCGCGTCGACGCGCCGCGCCCTGGCCGAGCTGCACCGCCGCGGCATCAAATGCGCGATCGCCACGGGCCGCTCCGACCACAAGCTGCCCGTGGAGGTGACCGAGGCCTTCGACGGCTTCCCGGGGTTCGACGCCTTCCTGACCTTTACCGGGTCGCTCTGCTACGACGACCGGGGCGTTTATCGCGACACGCCGCTTGCGCGCAAGGACGTCGAGAAGATCGTCGAGCTGGTCGAGGCCGGCGCGTTCGAGGTCATCATGGTCTGCCGCGACCACGACTTCGCGAGCCGCCTCTCACCGGAGGTACTCCAGAGCGGCGCGAACGCGAACATCGCCTTTGAGACGGGCGACGTGCGCCAGGCGCTCGGAGAGGACGTCTATCAGGTGAACGCCTTCGTCTCCCCCGAGCGCGAGCACGAGGTTACCGACGTCGCGGACGGCGTCTTCACGACGCGTTGGTGCGACCTTTTCTGCGACGTCGTGCCGCGCGGGGGAGGCAAGCCCGCCGGCATCCAGGCGACGCTCGACCGCTGGGGGATCGACAGCTCCGAGGCGATGGCGTTCGGGGACGGCGGCAACGATGCGGCGATGCTGACGTATTGCGGGATCGGCGTCGCCTTAGGCGGCGCCAGCGACGAGGCCAAGGCCGCCGCGGACTACGTCACGAGCGACGTCGACGACGACGGCATCTGGAACGCACTTAGGCACTTTGAGGTTATCTAGCTGGCGATACCGCGCGTTACAAAGAGGGACTTGGCACAAGGGTTGCAGCAAGCCTCTCAACTGCCTCTCAACTACCAGTCGCGCGCTAGCCGCTCGATCGCCGCCGCGGCCGTGTCCTCGTCCGACCCTTCCACATGGACGACGACGGCCTCGCCCGTGCGCACGCCCATGGATAGAAGCGCCATGAGATCCTTCGCATCGGCGACGCGACCCTCGTGCTCGAACGTCACCTTGCTGCGCCACCGCTGCGCCTCGCCCGCCAAGAGGACGGCGAGCTGGATATGGAACCCGATGGGGTCGGTGATCTGGCGCAGGATCTCGCGCATGGCGCTCCTCTCGGCGGTATCGGCTCGCGTTATGGCCGCATAAACGTCAAGATAGCGTCTCTTTCTAGAAGCTGAAAGCGCTACTCGGCGGATGGTTGCCTATCGAGTGCCAGCTGCCCTTCGCTTAGCTGAGAAGGCTGGTGGGGGAGACGCTTTTCGCGACGTCGACGATTCGAGCGACCTGCTCGGGCGTCTCGGTCCCGCCGCGCTCGAGCCAAAGGTTGATGACGGAAAGCACGTGGGTAATGGCGAGCTCGCGGGCGTAGGGGAGCGGATGGTCGGGGTCGTCGCGCAGCTTGGAACCGGTGCGCGCGAGCCCCAGGTCCAAGAGGCCCGAGATGACCCCCTTGAGCTTGATGGCGAAGTTGGGGTCGCCCCCGCGCCCCGAGATGGCGCGCACGAAGGCGAAGTCCTCGTTCGCCAGGGTAACAGCCCGGAGGATGGTCTCGTAGGGGAAGAGCTCCGTTGCCACCGTGGCGTGCGCGGGCGGGTTCGCGAGGAGCGTGTCCTCCAAGCGCGCTATGAGCTCGCCCTCGAGCTTGTCGAGCATGTCGTACTTATCAATGAAGTGCAGGTAGAAGGTACCGCGGTTGATGCCCGCGCGGCGCGTCACGTCGCTTACGGTCAAGGCATCGAAGCCCTTCTCGGCAATAAGCCCCATGAGGGCCTCCTTGATGCGCGCCTTAGTTTGGGCGGTTCTCGCCTCACGCTCGCCGGCCATGTGGCTCCTTTGGATAAAACAGCTAAATGAACAACCTGTTGAGAGCCCACGGGCGCCCTCGACTACCGCACGGGCAAGCAGGTGCTGCAGATCCTCGAGGACATGAGCCGCAAGCGCGGCGCCACCGTGATCATCGTCACGCACAACGCGGCCATCGCGCCGATCGCCGACCGCGTGATCCGCATGCACGACGCGCGCGTCCAGGACATCGAGGCCAACCCTGCGCCCACGCCCATCTCCCAGATCGAGTGGTAGGGGGAGCTTCATGGCAAAGCAAGGAAACATGCCGAGAAAATCGGCGCTCTGGAAGGACGTGCGGCGAAGCATCGCGCGTTCCAAGGGCAGGTTCGTCTCGATCCTGCTGCTCATGGCCCTGGGGTCGTTCGCCCTCGTGGGCCTCTTCGTGGCCGGGCCCGACATGCGCGCCACGGGCGAGGCGTACTTCGACGAGTACGGTCTGGCGGACCTCACCGTCATGAGCGACTACGGTCTGGACAAGGACGACGTGGCCGCTCTGAACAAGACCTCCGGCACGACGGACATCGAGTACGGCTACTTCAAGGACGTGACGCTCTCCGGCAGGACGGACGCCGTGCGCGTGATGAGTATGCCCGACAAGGTCTCCCAGCTGGAGCTCGTTGACGGCCGGATGCCCCAGAACGAGGGCGAGATCGCCATCGACTCGAACGTCGGCGAGGACTACCCGGCGGGCTCCAAGGTGACGATCGAGGAGAAGCCCAACGCGCTCAACGACTCGTGCGTGCTGCGCGACTCGGAGTACACGGTCGTGGGGCACGTCCACACGCCTGAGATCATCTCGATCGTGAACATGGGCCAGTCCACGGCGGGCACGGGTTCGCTCAAGGGCTACGGCGTGGTGGTCGACTCGGAGTTCGACTCGGACGTCTACATGACGGCCCGGATGGCCTTCGAGGACACGGCCTCCCTGGACCCGTACTCCAACGCGTACCGCGATGCCGTGGCCGCCCACAAATCGGAGGTCGAGGGGCTCGTCGCCGACCGTCCCGCGGCGCGCCTGGCGAGCGTGAAGGCCGACGCGCAGGGACAGATCGACGACGGCCAGGCCTCGCTCGACGATGCCCGGGCACAGCTCGACGACGCGAAGTCACAGCTCGACGATGCCGCGTCCCAGCTCACGGACGCGAAGTCCCAGCTCGACGACGCGGCGACGCAGATCGCCGAGGCCAAGGGCAACCTCGCGTCCACCGTTGCGGCCGCGCAGGCAAAGCTCGACGACGCCAAGTCCCGGCTCGACGACGCGGCGCCGCAGCTCGCGAGCGCCCGCGCCCAGCTCGAGTCCGCCTCGGGCCAGATCGCGTCCGGCGACGCGGCGCTCGCGGACGGCCAGCAGCGGCTCGCGGCCGCCAAGGAGGACCTCGCCTCCAACGAGTCCGCCCTCGCCGACGCCAAGTCCCAGCTCGACGTGGCATGGGGTTCCTACAACGCCAAGAAGTCCGAGCTCGACGCCGGCAGGGCCGCCTATGACCAGAACTGGGCTCAGGTGAGCGCCCAATGGGGGGCCAGGAGGACACGTGGGCGCAGCTCGACGCGAACCGCGACGCGATCGACCAGGGGATCGCCCAGTACGAGGCCATCCTCGCCCAGGACCCCGGCAACGAGGCCGCCGCGGCCCAACTCCCCCAGCTCAAGGCGCAGAAGTCCGCGCTCGACCAGCTCGACCAGCTCAAGTCCACCTACGAGAAGCTCGCGGCGTTCGGCTCTTCCTACGACGCGAACGCGGCGGCCCTCGCCGACGCCAAGTCCCAGCTCGACGCCAAACAGGCCGACTACGACGCGAATGAGTCCAAGCTCGAGGCCGCCCGAGCACAGGTCGCCGACTCCGAGGCACTTCTTGGCGGCAAGGCTTCCGAGCTCGCGCAGGCCAAGGCGACCTACGCCGCCGGGCGCGAGTCCTACGAGTCGAGCCTCGCGACCTACAACGACGGGATGGATTCTTGGCGCTCCGGCGTCTCCCAGCTCGCGAGCAGCCGGGCCTCCGCCGAGTCGCAGATCGCCTCCGCAGAGCGTAAGTACGCCGAGGGCCAGGCGCAGTACGCCGACGGCCAGGAGTCCTACCAGGAAAAACTCTCCGAATACAACGACGCCCTGCCCGACGCGCTGCAAAAGATCTCGGACGGCGAGGCCGACCTGGCCGATGCCCGTGCCCGCCTGGCCAAGCTCGCGCTGCCCAGCTACGAGGCCGACACGCGCCGCGAGGCCCTCGGCTCCGAGGCCTACAAGACCTACGATACGGTCTCCCAAATCGTGGACTCGCTCGCCAATGTCTTCCCGGTCCTTCTTTATCTCGCCGCAGCTTTCGTGACGCTCTCTACCATGACGCGCATGGTCGAGGAGGAGCGCATCGGTGCGGGCACGCTCAAGGCCCTCGGTTACCACGACGGAGACGTGGCGCTCAAGTTCGTGCTCTACGGCGGCCTTGCCGGCGGGGTCGGCGCCGTTCTGGGCATCGTCCTCGGCCACACGCTGCTGCCGTGGATCGTGTACTCGGCCTATTCCGCCAAGTTCACGCTTTCCGCCCATCCACCTGGGCTTCCACCTGGGCGTTACCGTGGTGGCCGTTATTCTTGCCGCTCTGTGCTCCGTCCTGCCTGCCGCCCTTGCCTGCAAACACGAGCTCGCCGAGAAGCCCGCGGCGCTGCTTCTGCCCAAGCCGCCCAAGGGCGGCTCCAAGATCTTCCTGGAGCGCGTGCGCCCCGTGTGGGACCGCCTCTCCTTCACCCACAAGGTCACGGCGAGAAACCTCTTCCGCTACAAGCAGCGCATGCTCATGACCGTCCTGGGCGTGGCGGGCGCCGTGTGCATGCTCGTCGCCGGCTTCGGCGTGCAGCACTCCATCCAGCAGATGGGCACCCGACAGTTCGGCCAGCTCATCAAGTACGACATGATCGTCGCGCAGACTTCCACGGCGACCGACGACCAGCTCGCGGAGCTGGACGACGCCCTGGATGGCCCCGCCGTGGCCACCCACGTGCCGCTGCACTACGAGGAGGTCACGCTTGCGGCCGGCGCCAACAACGACACGCAGGAGATCAATCTCCTCGTGCCCGAGGAAGCCTCGCAGATCGGCGACTACGTCGACCTCCAGGACCGCAGGACGGGCGAGAAGATTAACCTTTCCGGCGACGGCGTGGTCATCTCCGAGCGCCTTTCTCAGCTGCTCGGCGTAAACGTGGGCGACGAGATGAGCTTCAAGGCCGCCGACGGCACCACGCGCTCCGCCCGCGTGGACGGCATTACCGAGATGTACATGGGCCACTTCATGTTCATGAGCCGCGAGGCGTACGAGAGCGTCTTTGACTGCGGGTTCGAATCGAACGCGGCCCTGGTCAAGCTGGTCGACGGCTGTCTCTCTTCCGTGGAAGAGCATTCTGCGGCGTTCATGAAGCTCCCCGCCGTCAATTCCGTCGTGCAGAACACCGCGCTCGAGAGCCAGGTCGCTACCGTGGTGAACTCGCTCAACATGATCATGACCGTGCTCATCCTCGTGGCCACGATGCTCGCCGTCGTCATCATGTACAACCTCACGAACCTGAACGTCTCCGAGCGCATGCGCGAGCTCTCGACCATCAAGGTCCTGGGCTTCCACTCGAATGAGACGACGATGTACATCTACCGCGAGACCATCCTGCTCACCATCCTCGGTCTGCTCGCCGGCTATGTGCTGGGCGTCGCGCTGCACCAGTACATCCTGAACGTCGTGCCGCCTGACATGGTCATGTTCGACCCCAAGCTCTCTGCCATCGAGTTCGCGGTGCCCGCCGTGTTGATCGCCGCGATCACCGTGATCCTCTACTTCGTGGAGTTGAGGCGCCTGTCGCGCGTCGACATGCTGGAGGCGCTTAAGTCGGTCGAATAGGTCTTCCGACTTATCGAAAGCGGTCCTTTGGGAAAGCGTTGCCTTCCCAAAGGACCGCTTCTCTGCTCAAACCGCTGGCCGTCGCTCAAAAAATGCGCGAATTGTATGGGTGATTCCGGAATCGTCGAGTAGGCGGGCCCGTCCGAACTACAAAGTCCCAGGTAGGCGGCTCGGGTGATAGAACGCTACTCGCCTCGTTGCGTTTAACCACCGCAATTCGCGATATTTTCGAAAACCAGCGCCCCGAATGGGCGCGCGCAAGCACCCTGTCTTCTGAATGGCGTATGCTTTCCGGGTTTTACGAGTCGGCAAGAGGGAGTGCACATGGCGGGTCGTTCGAAGTCGGGGTCGCTCGACGTCACCGAGGGCGTGATCTGGAGGCAGCTCCTGCTGCTGTGCGTGCCCGTGTTCTTCTCGTCGTTCTTCCAAGAGGCGTATTCCCTGGTGAACACCTCCGTCGTGGGCCAGTTCGCCGGCAAGGCGGCGCTCGGCGGCATCCAGGCAACGGCTCCCTTGGTCGACCTCGCCGTGGGCTTCTCGGTGGGCATGGGCACGGGCTTCGCCGTGGTGTGCAGCCAGTACTTTGGCGCGCACGACGAGGAGCGCCTGTCCGCCTCGGTCCATACGGCGATGACGATCGCGCTCATCGGCGGCCTCGCCGTCTCCGTTTTGGGGAGCCTGCTTGCCGAGCCGATTCTCGCGGCTATGGGCACGCCCTCCGACCTGATGGCCGAGTCGCTTGCCTTCGTGCGGCTCTACTTTGGCGCGATGGTCTTCTCGATCGTGTACAACACGGGCTCGGCCGTGCAGCGCTCCGTGGGCGATACCCGCTCGCCCTCGTTTATCGTGGCGTCCACGTGCGTGGTGAACATCGTGCTTGACCTAGTGTTCGTTGCCGGGCTCCACATGGAGGCGGCCGGCGCCGGTCTGGCCACGGCGCTCTCGCTCGTCTGGGGCTGCGCGGTCACGCTCCTGCGCCTGACGCACGTCGATGGACCGTGGCGGCTGAGCCTCCGGCGCCTTGGCATCGACCCGGGCATCGCCCGCGTTATGCTTCGAACGGGCCTTCCTCTGGGCCTGCAGTCCTCCTGCTACTCGGTCTCGAACATCATCATCCAGTCAACCATCAACTCGTTCGGGTCCACCACCGTCACGGCGTTCGGCCTGTGCGGGCGCATCGACGCCATCGTCTGGATGGTCTCCGAGGCGCTCGGCGTGGCCGTGACCACGTTCTCCGCGCAGAACTTCGGTGCGCGCAATTATGAGCGCATGCGGCGTGGCCTGAGGAACGCGCTCGTGCTCACGGCCCTCGTGGTGGGGACGATCTCGGTCGTGCTCCTCGCCAACGTGCGTGCGCTCGCTGGCTTCTTCATCGACGACGCGCAGATCGCGGACCTGACGGCCCAGGTCATGTGGTACGTCGGCCCGTTCTACGTCGTCTACTCGCTCTACGACAACATTGCCGGTACGATCCGAGGCGCCGGCGAGAGCCTCCGCCCCATGCTAATTGTGCTCACGGGATCGTGCCTTCTGCGTGTTGTCTGGCAGCTCGCCGTCGTGCCGCTCGACCATACGCTCCATATGGCGATGCTGAGTTACCCCATCACCTGGATTACCACGGGAATCGTTTTCATAATCTATTATCGCTACGGGCATTGGCTCGACCATGCCAAGGAACACGAGCAAAGAAACCTTTCCGCCTAGCTTGAGGTTCGCAGCATAAACTCCGTGAGCGGCCCTCTCGTGCACCTGAACGGTCGAGAAAAGGGTAGAATCGATTCGGTTTTTGTTGCTGGATTTTTAGACGAGGGAGAGCCGGTCATGGACAATATCGCGGGTCGTGCGGCAAACGAGGTCTTGGATGTCATTGGCCACAGGCGGAGCTGCCGCTCGTTCAAGCCGGAGATGCCTGCCGAGAAGGACCTCGACGCAATCGTCAAGGCCGGGCTCGAGGCCGCCTCGGGCATGGGCAAGCAGTCGCCCATCATCCTCAAGGTGACCGACCGTGCCCTTCGCGACCGACTCTCCCGCATGAACGCGCAGATTATGGGCGCTCCCGAGGATATGGATCCCTTCTACGGCGCGCCCGCCGTCCTCGTCGTGCTCGCCGACCGCACGGTGCCCACGCATGTGTACGACGGATCCCTTTCCATGGGCAATATGCTGCTGGCGGCCGATTCGCTTGGTCTGGGCAGCATTTGGATTCACCGCGCCCGCGAGGAGTTCGACTCGCCCGAGGGCAAGCAGATTCTCGCCGACCTGGGCGTCGAGGGCGATTACGAGGGAATCGCCCACTGCGCCGTGGGGTACTGGAACGGCGAGAAGCCTGAGCCGCCGCAAATCCGCGAGGGCCGCGTTTTCGACGCGTAAGGCAAGTTTGCCGAGGCCGCGGGCGTTCAAACGTCCGCGGCCTCTTTTTGCATCGGTGCGCGATTGAGGCCAGTACTTGGCTGCTGGGCCAGGACTCCGTCTAGAGCTATGCCCCGGCTGGAAACAAAATCACGCTTCTGCGTGCCTGATTTAAATCCTTATGTGCATTTCCCCATTGGTCAACTGGGCAAACGTCCGACACCCGTTCCCAAGCGCTCTCATTAGAGGGTCAGAATCCGGCAAAACCGCTTTCTGACCACGCAGAAGTGGAAATTTGTGTCGCTGCTGGCTCCCAGAACCTATGTTTTCCCAGGTCAAGTCACACAAAGTCCCCACGATAACGTGCATAGACGGCCTAGAAGTCCCCGTTCATCGAATCGGCCCGGCCGTTTGCACGGCCCATGGTATCGTCACCCTCCACATGAGAGGGGGCATATGTCTGGGAAAGTGCTGGTTCTCGCAGGAAAAACGCTGGATAAGGTGATGCCGGCGATTCGTTCTGGTCGCATTCGGGCGAAGTCGACGGGTCTTACGAGCCTGGACCCGGGTAACTGTGCCTGCACCGCATCCGACGTCCGGTCCATCAGCCTGGCTCCGCTTGCGACCATCGTCGACGTGACCGATTCGAATCCCCTCCATGTAGCGGTGAGCGCGTCCGAGCTCCGTCGCGACCTGCGCGGCTTCGAGTTCTCGCTTTTCCCGCGGGAGTTTCCCGCCGGTACTCTCTGGGCGCTTTCGCCGCAGGTCCTCGTTCCGTCCTTCAGTCGCTATTACGTTGACAAGGCACGGATGCTCGACTTTGAGGAAGCGGTGCTGCTCGGCATGGAACTCTGCGGCCATTACGCGCACGACGTCCCGGGGAACGGCGGGTCACGGTGCGAGTTCCTGGTCGAGCCGGCATTGACCTACGATGAGCTGCTCGAGTATCTCGATTCGGCCAACGGTATGCGAGGTATCAAGGCCGCGCGCACAGCCGCGCGCTGGGTCGCCGAGAATTCGTATTCGCCGCAGGAATCCATCCTTGCCCTCGAGCAATACCTTATGCCTATGCGCGGTGGCCGCGGCTACCCAAAGCCCCAGCTTAACCCAACCGTCTCCGTGCCTCCCGATATGCGCGACCTCGTTGCGCGCGAGTCCTTTAAACCTGATATCTATTGGGAAGGTCTCCTCGACCTCGAGTACGACGGCGGCTATCACGTGGACCCGGCTCAGGTCGAAAGGGACAAGGCCCGAGCGGCCGACATCCTGGCTCTGGGGATTCCCGTGATCCAGGCCACAAGGCAATCCTTGTCTACCTGCGCCGACGCCGAGCGACTCGGACTGCAGGTCGGCAAGCTCCTCGAGAGCGGCCTTGGGGCGCCGATGACGAGGAAACTCCGTCGACTCGACGACCCCGATTTGCGCCGAGCCCGTGAGAGCCTTCACATCAAGCTCAAGCGCATTGTGAACCCGCGTGATTTCTCCGCTCGGGATGCGTCACGGCGACGCGAGTTCGACCCATGGGACCCGTGTTGAGCGCTGTCCCTTCGTTTGCACGTTATGGCACCGGTTGGTCGCCTTAGGGTCCCTGTTCGGCCGTTGATCGACAAACTTTTTTCGATTCTGCGTGGTCGGAGCTTCTCTTGGTGGCCTCAGAAGAAATGTGAAAACTGCAATTTGCCGTCAAATGACTCAGCCATTGTGGAAAAGGATGAATTTGCAACATAAGTATTCAAAGTAAGCACGCATAACTGAACTTTTGTATCGGCTCTCACCTTTGAATGATTGGCACGCCGGCTCCTCGCCGTCAATTTCCCTTCTTCCGTGCCGTTTTGCGACGGGTGCGTCGAAAGCATCTATATCTGTTAGCCTAAAAGACCGCAAAAGGGCTTCTCGATCGATTCCGTTGAGTCCCCTGCATGCTATCTGACCAGCTCAAAGTTGAAAGTCGTGTCTCATGGAACTCAGCCAAGCGATCGACTGCGCCAGCGCGTTCGCCATTCCCGGTTTCCTCGCCGACGAGGCCGTCCTCACCGCGGAACGCCTGAAGAACGAGGACGCGCTCTCCACGCTGCTTTCCGCTTGGAAGTCCGCTCCAGCCGGCAAGGAGCCCTTCGGCTTCGACCTCGTCCTCTCGCTCGCGGACCGCAACCGCGACGTGTGCGACCTCATCGGCGCCGACAAGCTCCGCGACACCTCGCCTTCCGCCCTCGCGCGCAAACTACCCGATGCTGACCTCATCCATGCCGTCGCCGTCATGCAGCATCGCACGGACGACGAGGTCTCGGTCCAGGCCGGCCCCGGCATCGAGGACCTGAACATCGCCTACGTGTCCGCCCCGGTCTCGGGCCGCGTCATGGGCATCGACATCGAGACGACCGACCGCGACCCGGCGCGCGGCTATATCGTGAACGTGGGTCTCGAGTTCATGGAGCTCGCGCCCGACTCCAAGCCCCACGACCCCTTCGCCGGCTACTGCGGTATCCCCCAGATGTACGCCGAGAAGGGCGTTCCCCTGGAGTTCATCCATCACATTACCTGGGACGATGTCGCCGATAAGACCCCGTTTCGCCAAAACGCGGCCATGCAGAAGGCCATTTTGGACGCTATGTGCGCCTATCCCTACATGGCCCACAACGCCGCGTTCGAGGACTCCTGGTTCATGCTGAACATCGCCGGCTATGCTGAAGCCCGCAAGGCCGGCCGCATCACGGTCATCGACTCGCGCGACATCTGCCGCCGCGTCGATCCCGAGACCAAGCTCCTCCCGCACGAGGCCCGGCCCGCGACGCTCGAGAACTGGGCGCTGCGGCGCGGGACGCTCAAGGCGGGCGAGTCCGAGGTCCACCTGGGCCTCGACGACGTGGAGCTCATGCTCTCCACTGTCCAGGCCGAGTTCCGGGAGCGCAACATGTTTTAGCGCCCTTCTTTGTTGCAAAAGGGGAGCCAAGCTGGAAAAGATCCGCGCGCGCATCTCACGGGGCGCGGCCCGGTTCGCACAATCGTCTACCCTGATAGGGGAAGGCAGACCATAGAAAGGATTACAATGAGCGATTTCGTAGAGGCGGCAAACGTCCTCGTGAACCAGGGGGCCGCCACGCGCGAGGAGGCGCTGTCCCTCATCTCCGATAAGGCCGTCGAGCTGGGCGTGGCACATGATGCCAAGGCCCTTTGCCAGGATTTTCTTGCCCGCGAGGCCATGGGCGAGACCGGCATGACCGACGGCTTCGCGATCCCGCACGCAAAGTCGGCCGCCGTCGACCGCGCGGCGATAGTCGTCTTCAAGAACCGCCTGCCGCTCAAGTGGCCGAGCTTCGACGAGAAGCCCATCCACACGGCCATCGCGATCATGGTCCCCGAGTCCGAGGAGGGGACCGAGCACATCCGCCTGCTTTCGCGCACAGCCGAGCTGCTCATGAACTCGGGCTTCAAGAACCTCGTCGCGGGCTCGAGCGACCCCGCGCAAATCGCCGCCGCCGTGAACGACGGCATCTCGAAGTAGATCTCAAAGTAGGGGAGTGGACTCAGAATGGCATTCCATCAGAACACCGATAAGCGCGTCGCGGTCTTTTTTGCCGAGGGATTCGAGGAGGTCGAGGCCATAAGCGTCGTCGACATCCTCTTCCGCGCGGGCGTGCCGTGCGACATGGTCTCCATCACGGGAGACCTGCAGGTCACGAGCTCGCGCGAGGTCACGGTCGTCTGCGACCGCAGCATCGAGGAGGACGGGTTCTCCTTCGACGACTACGACGGGCTCGTGCTGCCCGGCGGCATCCCCGGCATGCCGAACCTCTCCGCGTGCGAGCCGCTGCGCGAGGCGCTTCTCAAGCACGCCGCGGACGGCCGCCTCGTGAGCGCCATCTGTGCCTCGCCCTCGATCCTGGCCGAGCTGCAGATCCTGCGCGGGCGCCGAGCCACGGCGAACCCGCACTTCCAGGACACGGTCGAGAAGAACGGCGGCACCCTCGTCGCCGACGAGCCGGTCGTCGTCGACGGCAACGTGATCACGAGCCAGGGCATGGCGACCGCCACCGCCTTTGCCCTCGCGATCGCCGCGCACTACGTGGACGACGCCGTGATGGCCCACGTCCGCGAAGGCATCGTCCTCATGTGATCGATTTTGGGGACAGGCTCAAAAAGCTTCCAAATGGAAGTTTTCCGAACCTGTCCACAAAAGCTTCCAAATGGAAGAAAAACGAACCTGTCCCCAAAAATAGGCAAAGTGTATCGAGCTGGTATCGAGCGAGCCGTTGCGGGCACCAATCGCCCGGGCGGCTCGTAACGTGTACAGAATAAATGCACGATCGCCGGGGGCTCGCCTAACGTCCCCGCGCTGAGCAAGGAGGTTTAGGCGATGAGCAAGAAGGTCAGGGTCTGCGTCGTTGGTGCCACCGGATTTGCCGGGATCGAGGTGTGCCGCCTCGTGCTTAACCATCCGCAGATGGAGCTCGTGATGGCGACCGACCGAAAGGAGGCCGGCACCAAGCTCTCCGAGGTCTACCCGAGCTTCGCGGGCGCCTGCGACCTCACGCTCTCGCTCCCCGAGCCCTCGGCAATCGCCGAGAAGGCCGACGTCGCCTTCCTTGCCGTGCCCCACACCGCGTCGCTCGCCATCACGCCGCAGCTCCTCGCCGCGGGCGTGACCGTGCTCGACCTCTCGGCCGACTACCGTCTCCACGACCCCAAGGTCTACGAGGAGTGGTACGCCACGCCCCACACCAGTCCCGAGCTGCTGGGCCAGACCGTCTACGGCCTGCCCGAGCTCAACCGCGAGGGCCTCGAGTCCCTCGCCGCCCGCCGTGCCGCCGGCGAGGCCGTCCTCGTCGCCGTTCCCGGTTGCTACCCCACGGCCACGGCGCTCGCCGCGACCCCGGCACTCGCTGCGGGCATCGCGAAGGGCGACCTCGTGATCTCCGACGCGATCTCCGGCGTCTCCGGCGCCGGCCGCGGAGCGAACGCGCGCACGCACTTCTGCCATGCGAACGAGTCCGTCGAAGCCTACGGCGTCGCCAAGCACCGCCACACGCCCGAGATCGAGCAGACCCTGTCCGAGGTCGCCGGTCGCCCCATGAACGTGGTCTTCACCCCGCACCTGGCGCCGCTCACGCGCGGCCTTCTCGCCACCGTCTACCTCGAGGCGGCAGACGACGCGACCGCCGAGTCCGTTCAGGCCGCCTATGAGGCGCGTTACGCGAACGAGCCCCTGGTCACGGTTCTGCCTGCGGGTTCCATGCCCTCCACGAGCAGCGTCTTTGGCACCGGCCGCGCGCAGGTGGGCGTGGCCCTGGACGCGCGACGACGCCGCACCATCATCGCGTCGTGCGCCATCGACAACCTGGGCAAGGGCGCCGCGGCCCAGGCCATGCAGTGCGCGAACATCGTCTGCGGCCTGCCCGAGACCTGCGCCGTGGACTCCGCCGCGCCCCTGGTCTAGCAAAGAAGACCCTGCATCCCGCGATCATCCCGCGATGCGCTCACATAAGGAATAAAACCATGACCGATTATCTGCCCCTTGCGGTCCCCATCCCGCCCGACACGCCCGAGGCCTTTGGCTTCTCTCCCTGCGAAGGCGGCGTCTGCGCTGCCGCCGGTATCAGCGCCGCCGGCGTCCACGCCGGCTTCCGCCGCGACCCGAACCGCCTCGACATGGCCCTCGTCACTGCCGAGAAGACCTGCGTTGCCGCGGGAACCTTCACGACGAACCGCTTCTGCGCCGCTCCCGTGACCGTCTCGCGCGAGCACGCGGCGGACGGCCGAGCCCGCGCCGTGATCCTCAACTCAGGCAACGCGAACGCCGCGACCGGAGAGCCGGGTCTCCAGACGGCCCGAAAGACCGCCGAGCTCGTGGCGAAGTCGCTCGGCTGCGAGGCGAACGACGTCCTCGTGGCCTCCACCGGCGTCATCGGCGTGCCGCTGCCCTTCGCCCCCTATGAGGAGGGAGTCCCTGCCGCGATCCGTGCACTCGGCTCCGATGCCGCGGCCGCCCACGACGCCGCCGTGGCCGTCATGACGACCGACACCGTGCCCAAGGAAGCCTCCTTCCAGGCTGAGGTCGAAGCCACTGACGGCTCCGCCTACACCGTCCACGTGGGCGGCTTCGTCAAGGGCTCCGGCATGATCCAGCCCAACATGGCGACCATGCTCTGCGTCCTCTCGACCGACGCCCCGCTTACCGAGGACGCCGCCCACGAGGCGCTCCTCGCCGCGGTCAAGCAGACCTTCAACAAGGTGACCGTCGACTCCGACACCTCGACGAACGACACCGCAATCCTTCTCGCCACCGGCGCGGCCGCCCCTGTCGGCGAGAAGATCGGCACCGATTCCCCCGCCTATCCGGCGCTCGCCGCCGGGATCAAAGCCGTCTGCGGCGAGCTCGCGCGCAAGATCGCGGCGGACGGCGAGGGCTCGACCAAGCTCGTGACCGTGAACGTGCTGGGGGCCGCGAACGACGCCGACGCCGATACCGTTGCCCGCGCGATCGCGAACTCGCCCCTCGTGAAGACGGCCATCTTTGGCCACGATGCCAACTGGGGACGCGTCGCCGCGGCCGCCGGCAAGTGCGGCGTGCCCTTCGACCAGCGCCGCGTCGACATCGACTTCATGGGCGTGCCCGTCTGCCGCGCCGGCCTCACCGTGCGCATGGACGAGGACGACATGCTTCGACGCTTCGAGTCGCCCGAGATCGACATCGTGGTCGACCTCCATGTAGGCGATGCCCACACGCGCATCTGGACGTGCGACCTCACGCACGACTACGTGACCATCAACGGGGATTACCGCACGTAGAGACCTTGAAACGCCGGGGGCAGCGCGCGGCTTGCAACAATCCTTGTGTCAAGCGAGCACCCAACCCCTCGGTATTCTTCGCAAGGAAACTTCTACAGAGAGGCGCATCACACCATGAAGAAGCGCGACAGGCTCGAGCGCGACCGCGCGGCCAGCAAGGCCGAGCTCCTCTGCGAGGCCCTGCCTTGGATCAACAAGATGAGCGGCAAGACGTTCGTCATCAAGTACGGCGGGAGCGCCATGGAGGACCCCGACCTCTGCCGCCAGGTCGTCGCGGACATCGAGATGCTTAAGCTCATGGGCGTCCGTATCGTGCTCGTCCACGGCGGCGGCAAGGCCATCAACGCCATGCTCAAGCGGCTCGACGTCCCCGTGAAGTTCAAGGACGGGCTGCGCGTCACCGACGACGAGACCATGGAGGCCGTCCGCGAAGTGCTCGTGGGCAAGGTCAACCAGGACCTCGTCTGGGCCCTGAACGAGTACGGCCACAACGCCGTGGGCATCTCCGGCGCCGACGGCAAGACTCTCAAGGCGGTCCAGGTCGACCCCGAGCTCGGCCGCGTGGGTCGCATCCGTGAGGTCGACACGAGCCTCATAAACACGATCCTCGACGACGGCTACATCCCCGTGGTAGCGACGGTCGGCTGCGGCCCCGACGGCTTCTACAACATCAACGCCGACGTCGCCGCCGACAAGATCGCCGAGGCCATGGGCGCCGACAAGCTCATCTACCTCACCGACGTCGACGGCCTCTTCCGCGACTTCGGCGACGAGGACAGCCTCGTGGCCCAGCTCACCCGCACCGAGACCCACGAGCTCCTCGAGTCCGGCACCCTCGACGGCGGCATGATCCCCAAGATCCGCTCCGTCGCGGAGGCGCTCGACGCGGGCGTCGCCGAGGTCGTCATCCTGAACGGCACCTACCCGCACTCCCTTCTGCTCGAGATCTTCACCGATGCCGGCTGCGGCACCATGTTCACCCAAGACTAGAGGCCCAGAGACCAGAAAGAAGACCACATGTCTGACTACTCCGCCGTCCCCAACGAAATCAAATCCCTCGATGAGAAGTACCTTCTCGGCACCTACGGCCGCCTACCCGTCGAGTTCGTCCGCGGCCAGGGCGCCGTCCTCACCGACGTGAACGGCAAGGACTACCTCGACTTCCTCGGAGGCATCGGCTGCGCGAGCCTCGGCCACTGCCACCCCGCGGTGGTCGCCGCCATCCAGGACCAGGCCGCCAAGCTCATGCAGGTGGGCAACTACTACTACGTCGAGAACCGCGGCGAGGTCGCGCACGGCCTCTCCACGCTGCTCTCCGCCATCACCGACGAGTCCGGCCACATCACGGGCTCCGCGGGCCTGACCTGGAAGACCTTCTTCGGCAACTCCGGTGCCGAGGCGAACGAGGGCGCCATCAAGCTCGCCCGCCGCTGGGGCGAGGTCAAGCTCGGCGGCGCGTACGGCATCGTGAGCGCCAAGAAGTCCTTCCACGGCCGCACGCTCGCGACGCTCGCCGCGACCGGCCAGGACGCGTTCCACAAGACGTTCAAGCCGATGCCCGTGGGCTTCGCGTCCGTCGAGCTGAACGACATCGAGGCGCTGCGGGAGGCCGTCGAGAAGCCCGCGCCCGAGTGCGGCCCCGTGTGCGCCGTCATGCTCGAGTGCGTCCAGGGCGAAGGCGGCGTGTGGCCCGCCGGCTACGACTACCTGCGCAACGTCTCCGACCTCTGCCGCGAGAAGGGCATCCTCCTCATCATCGACGAGGTCCAGACGGGCTTCTTCCGCTGCGGCTCGCCCTTCAGCTTCCAGCGCGCGGGCATCGTGCCCGACGTCGTGAGCATGGCCAAGGGCATTGCGGACGGCTTCCCCATGGGCGCCGTCGCCGCGAGGGCCGAGGTCGCCGACCTCATGCACCCGGGCGACCACGGCTCGACCTTCGGCGGTAACGCCCTGGCCGCGGCGGCCGCCCGCGCGACCGTCGACGAGCTGCGCAAGGAGCAGATGGGGGAGCACGTCATCGCCTGCGGCAAGCACCTGCGCCACCGCCTCGAGGCCCTGCCGCACGTGACCGAGGTCCGCGGCCACGGCCTCATGCGCGGCGCCCAGCTCGACGTGCCGATCGCGAACGAGCTCGTGGAAGAGGGCCTCGCCGAGGGCCTCGTCCTGAACCACATCGGCGACTCGATCCTGCGCTTCCTGCCGCCCCTGTGCATCACCGAGGAGCAGGTCGACGAAGGCATCGACAAGCTCTCCGGCCTTATCGAGAGGCTCGCGTAAGCCCCAGCGCGTAGCTGGTCGCGGACTCGCCCGCTAAAAAACTACGGCCGTTGTGAAGACTTCACCTTCATCCTGAAGTCTTCACAACGGCCTATTTTAGTAAATCCCCTAAAGGGAGGGCTGCACTTTCGCTCGTTTCGTAGGTGCACCCTTCCCTTTCATTTAATATTTATCGATCTGCGTTGATGTAAGACTTAAATCCTTCGATGGATTGTTGCATAAGAAACCAATACGCATCAAAGTCTAAATAAACGGACGAAGTACGCCTCGGACAGTGCCCCAATTGTACATTCCAGTAATTCGTACGCCGACCCTTGGACTATAGGCCTCGATTATCTGGTCATCGCCAAGATATATCGCAACGTGTCCCGGCCAACAAACGATGTCGCCACGCTGACGGTCATCGATGTCAAGATGCAAGAATTGATTGTTGTCCCACATGTCATTCGCATAGTGGTCATGACCTGGCGTGTAGTAGTGATCGTAAGGATTCATGGGAGAAATATCCATGCCAGTGGCGTACAGGCATTGCATGACAAGACCGGCGCAATCAACACCGACGCCTGGAGCACAGGCATAATCCCAGATATACGGCGTGCTGAGATACTCGTAGGCTCGATTGATGAAAGTCTCCACGCAATCGGATCGAGAAGCATTCACGCCAATACGAGAGGGCGTGACATACGAAAAATCGCCGGCTCCTAGTCTTGCTGGCGCGACATTCCAGCTGCTTACCTGGAAATAGCCCGTCGGATTTTGATATCCGACTTTGTCGCAGCTTCCAGAGGAGTCAAATCTGCGGTAATAACCATCTATCACATGATTGCCTGTGAGCATGGCCCCCGATTCGCTGAGGTAGTACCAGCCGTTGCCCCAGTTGAGCCAACCGATATGCATGGCTCCAGAATCTTCAAGGTAGTACCAAGTCCCATCTAAGTTTATCCAACCAGTGGCCATGCTTCCGTCTGGGTTAAGGTAATACCAGATGCCCGAATCAAGAATCCAGCCCGTTTCCATCATGCCGTTATTCAAATAGTAATATTTGCGGTAATTGTTATCAAAAATCCAACCATTTGAAAGAACACCATTCGCGTCGGTATGGAACCAAACACCGTCGATTTGAATCCAACCATTTGCAACAGTGCCATTGATGTAGAGGACGTTGTCGACCTTAGTAACCGATTTATCGACTACGCCGTTAGCATCTGCAAAGGCCGTGCTCTCGTTATCTAATGGGACCCAAGTCCTAGTCAACAGACCTGAATTCTCATCAATATAATAATATTTACTATCTACGTTAATTAGACCAAATTCAGCGGGATACCTTGTACTGTCATTTTGTTTTGTGAAGAAAAACCGTCCGCCGGGCAGATCCTCCCATCCACAAACCGATGAACCGTCGTTTCCAATCCAGTACCAAAGGCCGTCGAATTTGACCCAGATAGAACGAGCCATGGCACCAGTTGATCCAAGCCAATAGCTGCGGGCCCCATCGTCGTACCATGTATCGTTCGCCATCCTGCCGTCCGAGGGGTCGAGCCAGTACCAGGAGCCCCCCTCGTAGAGCCAGCCGGTCTCCATCGCGCCGGAGGCGCCGAACCAGTACCAGGAGCCGTCTACGGCCGCCCAGTTCGTTGCCATCGCCCCGGAAGGCTCGAGGTGGTACCTCGCCGAACCGGTCTCGAGCCAGCCCGTCGCCATCCTCGAGTCCTCCCCGAACCAGTACCACGATCCGCCGATGAACCTCCATCCGGCCCCGGCAAGGGCGCCGGAGGCGTCGGCCCAGTACCAGGAGCCGTCGTCGGCCCTGGCCCAGTCGGTCGCCATCGCGCCAGAGTCCGTGAGAAAGTAACGAGCCACGCCTTGGTCCAACAGTCCGGTTGCCATTTCATAGGTCTGTTGATCGAGCCAGTACCAAGATCCGTTGACGTATTGCCAACCCGTCTGGAGGCTTCCGGATGTGGAGGCGTATATCCATTTGCTGTTCGAATCGAGTCCCCAGCCAACCTGCATCATGCCTGATGAGCAGAAGCTGTATTCCATGCCCCCGATTGACCTTAAGCCGACTGCCATCCTGCCGTCCGAGGGGTCGAGCCAGTACCAGGAGCCCCCCTCGTAGAGCC
>ERZ808246.912-NODE-912-length-22934-cov-3.118843_pt1 | contig 22934 bp, 21 predicted proteins | sample MGYA00521083_ERZ808246 | MGnify/ENA primary metagenome ERZ808246 (study PRJEB31516, sample SAMN03275577) | gut metagenome | biome: mammalia-associated habitat; material: feces | host: Papio cynocephalus | place: Kenya | collected 2012-07-07 ... | reverse complement strand
TACTGTGTCTGAATATGCAATAGTTATTTATTAAGTATTTTTAAATTCTGGTATCGAGCTTTTGCGCGTATTCGTCATAAAATTCGTCAAAAGTATCGTTTTCGAGCGAAAGTCTGATACGTCTCATCAATTCGTTGTAAAAATACAGGTTGTGCATAACGCAGAGTCTCAGACCGAGAACTTCTTTCGCTTTTAATACATGGCGGATATAAGCTCTCGAATAGTTTTTACATACAGGACATTCGCACTGTGAATCAATAGGCGACGGATCTTCGGCATATTTATTGTTATTAAGATTTATAATACCGTTCCATGTATTTAAATGACCATGGCGTGCGTTTCTCGACGGCATAACGCAGTCGAAGAGATCGATGCCCCTTTTTACTCCGTTAATTATATTTCCCGGAGTTCCTACCCCCATAAGATAGCGTATTTTATTTTTCGGCATAAAAAGTTCGACCTGTTCTATGATATGATACATAACCTCGGTCGGTTCGCCGACTGCAAGACCGCCGACAGCATATCCGTCGAGGTCGAGAGAAGCTATGTCTTTCATGTGTTTAATTCTTAAATCGTCAAATGTACAACCTTGGTTAATTCCGAATAAAAGCTGATTTTTATTTATGGTCTCGTCAAGCGAATTAAGACGGTTCATCTCTTTTTTACATCTTTCAAGCCATCTTGTCGTTCTCTCGCAGGATTTTTTTGCATACTCATATGTAGCGGGGTTTTCAACGCACTCGTCAAACGCCATTGCTATGGTAGAGCCGAGATTAGACTGAATCTGCATACTCTCCTCGGGTCCCATAAATATATGTCTGCCGTCTATGTGAGACTGAAAAGAAACGCCCTCTTCTTTGATTTTGCGAAGCTTTGCGAGTGAAAACACCTGAAATCCGCCGGAATCCGTCAGAATCGGACCGTTCCAGTTTGTAAATTTATGAAGTCCTCCCATTCTGTAAATGAGGTTGTCGCCGGGACGAACATGCAGATGATATGTGTTGCACAGCATAACCTGGCAGTTTATTTCTTCAAGATCCTGCGCGGAAAGTCCGCCTTTTATCGCTCCGCAGGTCGCAACGTTCATGAATCCCGGAGTTTTGACGATTCCGTGTACGGTTTCAAATTCTCCGAGTCGTGCCGTACCGCAGTTTTTAATTAATTTATACATAAATATCTCCTAATTATGATTGTTCAACCAAATGGAATTAATATAATTCCGTCATTTTCAGTTGTAAAAAGAGCTTACCGAATTATACAGCAAAAACAAATAAAAGTCAAACATTCTGAATATCATTTGACTGTAGCAATCATAAAATAAGCATCGCGTCTCCGAACGAGAAAAATCTGTATTTATTCTCAACCGCAACTTTGTAGGCATTAAGAGTGTTTTCTCTTCCGCAGAATGCGGAAACGAGCATTATAAGCGTGCTTTCGGGCAAATGGAAATTCGTTATCAGTCCGTCGATACATTTGAATTTGTATCCGGGATAAATAAATATACTTGTGTCGCCTACGCACTCTTTTACGGTACCGTCTGCCGGAGACGATGCAGATTCAAGAGTTCTGCACGACGTGGTTCCGACTGCGATAACTCTGTTTCCGCTTAATTTTGCTTTATTAATTTTTTCCGCATTTTCCGCGTCGATATAGTAATGTTCTGTATGCATTTTATGTTCTTCGATATTTTCCGTCTTAACGGGTCTGAACGTGCCGATTCCGACGTGAAGCGTTACGTACGCGATATCAACGCCCATGTCCTTGATTTTTTCAAGAAGCTCGGGAGTAAAATGAAGTCCCGCGGTAGGCGCGGCGGCAGAGCCGGGATCCTTTGCGTAAACGGTCTGATATCTGTCGTTATCAGTGAGTTTTTCTTTGATATAATGAGGCAGAGGCATTTCGCCGATTTTGTCGAGAACCTCATAGATATTACTTCCCGAATACGTAAAATGCGCGATTCTGTTTCCGTTGTCAAGCACTTTTTCAACCTCGGCGTGAAGAATACCTCCGCCGAAATCAAATTCGTCCCCCTCTCTTGCTTTTCGTCCGGGACCTGTTATGACCTCCCAGCGGTCGTCTCCGAGATTTTTAAGCATTAAAAATTCTACTTTCGCACCGGTTTTCTTAATTCCGTAAAGTCTCGCGGGCAAAACCTTTGTATTGTTTAGAACAAGACAGTCGCCGGGGTTGAGATAATCGACTACGTCGTAAAAATGCTTATGCTCAATTTCACCGCTTTGCCGTCCGAGACACAGTAAACGTGACATGTCGCGTTTTTGCGCGGGGTGCTGAGCTATCAATTCTTCGGGAAGTTCAAAATAAAAATCACTTTTTTTCATATATTCTCACCAAATTAATTAAAAATATCATGTTAATGTTGACTAAGTATTGTTTTAATGATAATATATACATTAAATATAGGTTTACGTTAACATTACTTACTGATTATATTGCATAACGGGACTGATTACAACAGTTTTTTTATTTTTTTGATTTTCGGAGGTTAGTCATGAAAAAGTATAAAGTAGGAATTATCGGCGCAACGGGCATGGTAGGTCAGAGATTTATCACATTGCTCGACTCTCATCCGTGGTTCGATATTGCCGTTCTTGCGGCGTCTCCCAGATCCGCAGGCAAAAAGTATAAAGACGCGCTCGGTTCAAGATGGGTTATGAAAAAGGAAATGCCCGAATACGTCGGAGAAATGACCGTAATGGACGCGGACAACGACGTTGAAAAAATTGCAGAGGCGGTTGATTTCGTATTCTGCGCCGTCGATATGAAAAAGGACGAAATAAAGGCTTTAGAGGAAAGATACGCAAAGGCGGAGTGTCCCGTTATTTCAAACAATTCGGCTAACAGATTTACGGACGACGTTCCCATGGTTATACCCGAACTTAATTCCGATCATATTAAAATAATCGACGAACAGAAAAAGAGACTCGGCACCAAAAGAGGATTTATCGCCGTAAAATCGAACTGTTCGCTTCAGAGCTATGTTCCCGCACTTTATCCTCTCGATAATGAATTCGGCGTTAAAGACGTTCTCGTAAGTACATATCAGGCAATTTCCGGCGCAGGAAAGACTTTTGAAAGATGGCCGGAAATGGTCGACAACGTTATCCCTTATATCGGCGGAGAAGAAGAAAAAAGCGAGAAGGAGCCCCTTAAAATCTGGGGTAAAATCGAAGGCGGAAAGATCGTTCCCGCCGACAAGCCGAATTTTACCGCACAGTGTATAAGAGTTCCCGTTTCGGACGGTCATCTTGCGTCGGTATTTGTAAACTTCAAGAAAAAACCGACCAAAGACGAAATTCTTAAAATTTGGTCAGAGTTCTCCGGCAGACCGCAGGAGCTTGAACTCCCCTCCGCTCCCAAACAGTTTATTCATTACTACACGCAGGACGATATGCCCCAGACGAAGCTTTGCAGAGATCTTGAGGGCGGTATGGCAATTTCCACAGGCAGACTGCGTGAGGATACTCAGTACGATTATAAATTTGTCTGCATTTCGCATAACACTCTCAGAGGCGCGGCAGGCGGCGGAGTTCTTCTTGCCGAACTTCTCTGTGCAGAGGGTTATATAGAGCCGAAATTTAATTGATTGAAAGGTGATAATCATGTCAAACCCTGTTTTTACGGGAGCTGCAGTTGCGGTTATTACGCCGTTTACCCCGGACTTGAAAAAAATTGATTATGATAAATTTGACGAGTTAATCGAATATCAGATTGGGCATAAAACGGACGCCGTTGTCGTCGCCGGCACTACGGGTGAGGTTAAGCGTCCCGGAGCATATTGAACTCGTCAATCACTGCGTTAAAACAGTCGGCGGAAGAGTTCCCGTTATAGCCAGCTGCGGAAGCAACGATACGTTTTACTGCGTAGGACTTGCAAACGAGTGCGAAAAAGCTGGAGCAGACGCACTTTTAATGGTTACGCCCTATTACAATAAAACGTCACAGAGCGGAATTATAGAGCATTATAATTATATTGCCGACAGAGTAAGCACGCCTATAATTCTCTATCACATTCCGGGCAGAACGGGAATGACAATGACTCCCGAAACGATTTCTCAAATATCAAAACATAAAAACATTGTAGGTATAAAAGAAGCAAGCGGTAATATTTCGTCGATCGGTCAGACCGCCGCCCTTTGTTCTAAAGATTTCGAAATATATTCGGGCAACGACGATCAGATTGTTCCGATTATGTCTTTGGGCGGAAAAGGCGTTATATCCGTTCTTTCGCACATTGTCCCCGAGGTCGCGCACGATATTGCAAAGTCTTATCTCGAAGGCAAAACAAAGAAAGCGACCGATTTACAGCTTAAATATATGGATCTGTGTACAGCTCTTTTCTGCGACGTAAACCCGATTCCCGTTAAGGCGGCTTTGAATATGATGGGCTTTAACGTCGGAAGATGCAGGATGCCTCTCGGAACATTAAGCGAGGCAAACGAAGAGCGCATACGCAAAGCGTTAAAAAATCACGGTTTAATTTAAAATCGACTGATTTATAAAGGATGATAAAAATGATTAAACTTTTACTTTCCGGCTGCTGCGGACACATGGGAAAAACAGTTACCGCCCTCGTAAATTCGCGCGGCGGTTACGAAATTGTCGCAGGCGTAGATATAAAAGAGGACAGTAATCTTGACTACCCTGTTTTTGCTTCGTTTGACGAGGTAAACGTAAATTTCGACGTTATAATCGATTTTTCGCATCCGTCCGTTCTTTCCGGACTGCTCGAATATACAGAAAAAAATCATGTTCCCGCAGTATTATGTTCGACAGGATATTCGGATGAGCAGATTAAAAAAATAAACGAAGCGTCCGAACACTGCGCGCTTTTCAGAAGCGCAAATATGTCACTGGGAATCAATCTTCTTTCGGATATCTGCGAACAGGCAGCAAAAATTCTCGGTGACAACTTCGATATCGAAATAATTGAAGCTCATCACAATTTAAAGCTTGACGCTCCGAGCGGAACCGCTTTAATGCTCGAAAAATCCGTTGAAAAGGGTCTTGATTATAAGCCCGAGCTTATCTACGACAGACACGACAGACGGCAGAAACGAGCTAAAAAGGAAATCGGTATGCACTCCGTACGCGGAGGAAATATAGTCGGCGAACATCAGATTATATTTGCAGGCGAGGATGAAATCATAACCTTTTCACATTCCGCGAGATCGAAAACTGTTTTTGCCTCCGGCGCGCTTGACGCAGCTTTATTTATGGCGGGAAAAACACAGGGACTGTATTCAATGAAAGATGTTATTGAGTCAAACAACTGAATTAAACGTATTAATAATGAATCCGTCGGAAATTTCCGTCGGATTTTTTTATTTTACCTATTGACTTAAACTTAACTTTAAGTTATATAATAGCATTGCAAAGGAGGATTTTATAATGAATAATTTTGACGAATCCAATATTTTCGGAAAAGGACAGCCGAACGAGGCATTTGCAAAGTTTTTTATCGGCAATTCATATCTCAATATGCTTACAAAACCCGGCGATAATATCTCTCTTGCAAACGTAACGTTCGAACCCGGATGCAGAAACAACTGGCATATACATCACGCCTCGAAAGGCGGAGGACAGGCACTTATATGCGTCGCCGGCGAGGGTTGGTATCAGGAGTTCGGAAAGGCTCCAGTCAGTCTGAAACCCGGAAGTGTTATAGTTATCCCGCCGGAGGTTAAGCATTGGCACGGAGCAAAGAAAAATTCATGGTTTTCGCATATCGCAGTCGAAATTCCCGGAGAAAATTACAGTAACGAATGGTGCGAAAGCGTAACCGACGAAGAATACGATAAATTATAAGGAGATAATCAAAATGGCAAAAGTAACCGCAGGACATGACGCGCTCGGAGATTTTGCCCCCGAGTTTGCAAGACTTAACGACGACGTTTTATTCGGGGAGGAATGGGCAAGAGAGGATAAGCTCTCCCCCAGAGACCGCAGTCTTATTACGGTTGCGGCTCTTATGGCGTCGGGAATTACAGACTCGTCTCTTCAGTATCACATATCGCATGCAAAGGAAAACGGCGTCACTAAGGAAGAAATGAGCGAGGCTCTTACACATCTTGCTTTTTATGCAGGCTGGCCGAAAGCATGGGCTGCGTTCAGATACGCTAAGGAAATTTACAAATACTCTCAAAAAAATCACCGCGAAGCCTTTAATTTAAGACTTCGCGGTATTTTTAATCGTCCTTGTGTTTTTCGTAATAATCGTCGGCTTCTTTCAGTTTCTTATCTATGAAGATACGCTTTTCACTGTCGGGAATATATTTCTCCCGTATCATATCCGAATGTGAATTAAAGTGAATTGCTTTATAATATTCGCTCTTTTCATAACGGATAAGTCCGATAATCAGCGATATGAATACTGCGAAAGCCGAGATATAAAACAGCAATACCATTTTTTATCCGAAGAAATTCTGAAGAATCGAGAAAATCTTTCTGATTATCTCAAGAATTTTATCAAGGAAGTTTGCGAATTTATTATACGCGGGAGAGCTCGTTTTGTAAGACGGAAGAGAAACATTATTGTCCGCAACGGAGCTGTCAACGGTTATTTCCTCAACGATAAGTCCGAGATATGCGTCGATAAGAACTGCCGAATACTCGGAAACATTCATGTTCTTCGCAAGATAATCGGTAATTTTAGCGGGAATCTGTTTGCCAGTAAGCTTCTGAATAAGCGAAGCAAGAACACTCGCAGTCGTTGCATCCTCACCGTCAAGAGTATAGGCAATACCTATTTTAAGACAGTCTTTTACGACTTTCATTTCAACACTGTTTGCGCCGTAATTTTCGTCGCCCTCATAGAAGCCTGCGACAAATTTCGCAATAAGTTCGCTGTACGTCTTATAATCAGAAGCCGTAACACCGAAACCGTATTTTTCTCCGAGAGATTCGAAGCTTTCGCCGTCGGTTGTTTCATCGGATTTATAAATAGGTGAATAATAAAGATCGGAAAGCTTATTTATAAGCTTATATGCGGCTTCGTATTGAGCACTTCCCTCTTCTCCGACTTTTGAAGCAATAGACTCGGGAGAAACAAGTCTCTTATAAACGATCGACGAAACGCCGGCTTCGAAACAGCCGTACGAATATGCAGAGAAATCTTCATCCATAGCTTTTAAAGCCGATTTACTCGCGCCCGAAACAAGCGAAGTATCAATATCGGTTACATACTCGGTTTTAAAGTCAACGGAAGAATCGCTGAATTTAACGTTCCTGTATGCAACGGGATACATTGAAAGCGAAGTTGTCTGAACATCGTAAACCGAATTCATATTATATGACGTATATTTAACGATATCGCTAATATGAACATGTCCGGAGAAATTATAAACGACACCGTTATCAGCAAGCAGTTCGGGAAAACTGTCATAAGCGTTAATAACATGATTGGGAGTTATCTTTTTCTGATAAGCAAAATGCTCGGTAATCGCGTGGTGTGTCATGGTGATTACTTTTTTACCGTCTTTTTCAGCCTGTTCAAGCTGGGCTTTTACCCATGAAACACGCTCTTTTGTAAGTCCGTCGGCATTTGAGCTGTAATTACAAGTGTCAATTGCAATAAGTCTGTAACCGGATTTTAAATCATAAACGTATGAACACGAATCGGGATCGACAGCGGCTGCGCCGTCATATCCGAACGAAGCGTAAATGTTTTTAAAATCGGCAGGAGAAGCCTTAACTCCGTCGGATTCGGTCGTATAAATGTCATGGTTGCCGTTGATAACAAGAACTTTTATTCCCGTTTTATCCGTGAACTCTTTTAATGCGGCCGCCATATAGGCGTGTTCCGCGAGAGTTCCCCTGTTTACAAGGTCACCGGAAATGAAAAGATAATCTGCCTCGGACGAAGCCGCTTTTTCAAGAAAACTTGCAAAAATCGCCTTTGACTCAATATTGAGCGCGGGGTTTGCATGCGAAGAAGCGTATTCGTACGGGTTATCGGATTCCGAAGCTGTCGAAGTCTGATCTGAAACATGCAGATCGGACGCGACGATTACGTTTATATCCGATGTGTCCGCGGCAAATGCGGGAACGATTCCGATTGTCAGAATCAGACAAACGGAAAGAATAAGGGATAACGCTTTTTTCATTTACATATCACTCCGTGTTTTTATTTATACTAAACACTTTCGGATTATTCACCCGATAATGTTCTGATATACATTTTAAAGAATGCCACGCCGTCCTCCATACAGTCGACCGGGATTCTTTCATTGGTTCCGTGCGTCGTTAAAAGAAGCGACGTATTGACCATAAACGGCGAATATCTGTATACATTTTCACAAATACCCTCGTATCTGTATGCGTCCGTACCGCCCATAACAAGATACGGCGCGACCAGATTGTCGTTATTCATGCGCCTGCAGATATCCTCTATTGCATGGAACGCTCTCGAATCCGTCGGCGAAAGATGAGACGGTTCTTTTCCTCCGAGGAGTTCAATTTCAACGTTCTTATTTCTGATAACCTTGTGAAGATGTTTTTCAACGTCGGCTATCGACTGACCGGGCATTATTCTGAAGTTTACGACGATCGAAGCTTTCTGAGGCAATACGTTAGCCTGGGGCGAACCGAACATCTGCGTAACGCCGGTAGTCGTGCGAACCATAGAAGCCGCAGGTGGGATATATGTCATAACCTTAGTAATCAAAGGCTTCATATAATTTATATTGCATGCGACGAAACGCCCCGGGAAAGACATATTCTGTCCGATTCTCGTAAACAGATCAATCATAAAGGGATTAAGATGCGCTTTGAACTGATGCGACTCAATATCCTTAATAACGTCCGCCATTTTTCCGACCGCAGTGTGCTTGGGAGGCTGAGCGGAATGTCCGCCTTTAGTATTAAGCGTAATCTTAAAATCAGCATATCCTTTTTCGCCTACGCCGACGCCTGCAAGATTCAGATTCATAAGGTGCGGGATGTTTACGGGCAGAATCGCTCCGCCCTCGTCTATAATACAGTCGAGATGAACTCCGCGTTCTTTCAAAAGCGCAGCCATAGCGTCCGCACCGGATTCCTTTGTCGCAACGGTTTCCTCATTATGACCGAGGAGAACATAAACGTCGCGCTCCGGTTCGAATCCCTCTTCAAGCAGTGTCTCAACCGCTTCCAGTACGCCTATAACGTGGTTTTTCATATCAAGAGCACCTCTGCCCCAGATAAATCCGTCCGCAACCTCGCCGTCAAACGGAGGATGCTCCCAGTCGTCCAGAGTTCCGTCAGTAACGGGAACAACGTCCTGATGTCCGAGTAAAGCTATCGGGTCAAGGTTGGGATTTTTACCCTCCCAGCGAATGAGCAGACTTGCTCTTGATACGATTTCGATTTTTAATTCAGAGAAAATATGAGGATATCTTTCCTTTAAAAATTCATGGAATCTATTAAATTCGTTCCAATCGACCTTTTCGGGATCGTTATTCGAAATTGTTTTGAATTTAATCGCGTCGGAAAGATTTTTTATAAATCTTTCTGTATTTACTTTCTCTTTAACCAAGGGCGGATATTCTTTCTTCTCCGGTTTAAATTTAACCGCCCTAACCGTATTTGCCGCCAACAGTGCCCCTGCCGAGGCAAGAGCAGCAGCTGCCGCGGCTTTTTTTGTTGCCATGTGTGTATCACGCTTTCCGAATAAAATTTATTTGTTATTATATTAACATATTTTTTGTATAAAATCAACAATATCATAAAAAACGAGTAAAACATTATTTTTTAAATTAATTTCAATTTAGCCGTGTTATGTTGACATATATATGAAAAAAATATATAATATTATGTAAAATCAAAAATTAAATTTAAAAAGGGGAAAAGAAAAATGGGGTACAATATCGCGCAGAAACTGATAAAGTCTCACCTTGTCAGCGGCGAAATGACCGCAGGAAATGAAATCGGACTTCGTATCGACCAGACTCTTACTCAGGACGCAACCGGAACCATGGCTTATCTTCAGTTTGAAGCAATGGGAATCAAAAGAGTCAAAACGGAGCTTTCCGTGGCGTACATAGACCATAACACTTTGCAGAACGGTTTTATGAACGCGGACGACCACAGATTCATTCAGTCGGTAGCAAAAAAAAGAGGAATCAGATTTTCACGTCCCGGCAACGGAATCTGTCACCAGGTTCACCTTGAACGTTTCGGCAAGCCCGGCAAAACTCTGCTCGGCTCCGACAGTCATACGCCGACAGGCGGAGGTATCGGCATGCTCGCAATGGGCGCAGGCGGACTTGACGTTGCAGTCGCAATGGGCGGCGGAACATATTACATAACAATGCCTAAAGTCGTAAAAGTTAATCTTACGGGTAAACTTAACGACTGGGTTGCGGCAAAGGATATTATTCTCGAAGTTCTCAGACGAATGTCCGTTAAAGGCGGAGTCGGTAAAATTATCGAGTATACGGGTGAGGGCGTAAAAACTCTTTCCGTTCCGGAGAGAGCAACCGTAACAAACATGGGCGCGGAACTCGGCGCAACTACTTCCGTATTTCCGTCTGACGAAACAACTAAAGAATTTCTTAAAGCTCAGGGCAGAGAGCAGGATTGGATTGAACTCAAAGCCGATCCCGACGCTGTTTACGACGAGGAAATGACAATCGATCTTTCGTCGCTTATGCCCATGGCGGCGATGCCCCATATGCCGGACAACGTTAAAAACGTCGACGAAATCGGCGAAATAAACATAGATCAGGTATGTATCGGTTCATGCACTAACTCTTCATTCATGGATATGATGAAGGTAGCTTTTATTCTTAAAGGTAAAAAGATTGCGGAAAACGTAAGCCTTTCGATAGCTCCCGGTTCAAAGCAGGTTCTTACCATGCTTGCAGAGAACGGCGCGCTTGCCGATATGATCGACGCGGGCGCAAGAATTCTCGAAAGCGCATGCGGTCCGTGTATCGGTATGGGACAATCTCCTAATTCAAAGGGCATTTCTTTAAGAACATTTAACAGAAATTTCGAGGGCAGAAGCGGAACCGCAGACGCGGGAATTTACCTTGTTTCCCCCGAGGTTGCGGCTGTTTCGGCAATTGCCGGTAAGCTTACAAATCCCGTAAAAGTTCTCGGCGGCATGCCCGAATTCAAACTCCCCGAGCATTTCCTTATCAATGACAATATGGTTGAGATGCCCGCAAGCGAAGAAGAAGCGGAAAACGTCGAAATCAAGTACGGCCCCAACATTAAAAACGTTCCTGTCGGCAAGCCACTTGAGGACAGCATTTCTACACAGGTTACGCTTAAAGTCGGCGACAATATAACGACTGACCACATTATGCCCGCAGGCGCAAAGATACTTCCCTACCGTTCGAACATTCCTCACCTTTCGCAGTATTGTTTCGAACAGTGCGACCCCGAATTCTCCGAAAACTGCAAAAAGCTCGGCGGAGGCATTATCGTCGGCGGAAGCAATTACGGACAGGGTTCGTCGAGAGAGCATGCCGCGCTTGTTCCGCTTTATCTCGGAATCAGAGCCGTTGCGGCAAAGTCGTTTGCAAGACTTCATAAAGCAAACCTTATCAATTCGGGTATTATCCCCATGACGTTTAAAAATCCCGACGACTACGACAGAATCGATAAATTCGATAAGGTAACTCTTAAAAACGTTAAGGATTCAATAGTTAACAATAAAGACATTATCCTCGTAAACGAAACAAAGAACGAGGAATATCCGATGGATTCGAACTTCTCCGAAAGACAGAAAGACATGCTTCTTGCGGGAGGACTTCTTAATTTCACGTCGGGCAAAAAATAAAAGAAAGTAAGGGATTTAATTATGACTCAGGAACAGTTAAAAGCCGCCGTCGCTAAATTTGAGGCTCTTGTAAAAGAACAGTCGGAGCGTTCGGACAGAATAAAGGCGGATAAAGATTTTATAGATTATTCAAAGCTTGATAAGCTCACAATCGGCGTATGCGGAGGCGACGGAATCGGCCCCACGATTACGAACGAAGCAGCAACGGTTCTCAAATATCTTCTCAAGGATGAAGTCGAGAGCGGTAAAATAGAGTTTAAAAACATTGACGGACTTACAATAGAAAACCGTGTTAAACACATGAAAGCTATTCCCGACGACGTTCTCGAAGAGCTTAAACAGTGTCCCGTAATTCTCAAAGGCCCCACGACCACGCCTCAGGCGGGCGACGGACTGCCCAATATTGAGAGCGCGAACGTCGCAATGAGAAAAGCTCTTGATCTTTTTGCAAACGTACGTCCCGTTAAAATCCCCGAGGAGGGTATCGACTGGACGTTCTTCCGTGAGAATACGGAGGGCGCGTACGCCGTCGGAAGCAAGGGCGTAAACATTGACGACGATTTGTCAATGGACTTTGTCGTAACGACGACCGAGGGAACCGAGAGAATCGCCCGTCTTGCATACGAATTTGCAAAGAACAACAAAAAAGACAGAGTTTCAATCATTCAGAAAGCAAACGTTATTAAAACAACGGACGGCAAATTCTTAAATCTCTGCAAAAAAATCGGAGAAGAATACCCCGATATTACCACCGACGAGTGGTATATAGACATTACCACGGCAAAGCTTATCGACCCCAAGAGACGCCGTGACTTTAAAGTATTTATACTTCCCAACCTTTACGGCGACATAATTACCGACGAAGCAGCCGAATTCCAGGGCGGAGTCGGCACCGCGGGAAGCGCAAATATCGGTAAAAAATACGCTATGTTCGAGGCTATTCACGGTTCAGCTCCGAGAATGGTTAAAGAGGGCAGAGCGCAGTATGCGGATCCCTGCTCGATGCTCAGAGCCTCCGTAATGCTTCTGTCGCATATCGGCAGACAGGAACAGGCGGACAAACTTGAACGCGCTCTCGACATTTGTATGCTTGAAGAGAAGAAGCTCGTTATAACCGGACGCGAGGACGGAGCTTCCTGCCGTGAATTCGGTCAGTACGTAATGGACACTCTTGCGTCTATCTGATTTAACAGTCACTTCTTAAAATATCAGAATGAAGGTAAAGTGAAAATGAAAAGCGATTACCATGTTTCCAAATCGGTTATATCAAGACTTCCCCGTTATTACAGATTTCTCGGCATGCTGTCGGACGAGGGGATAAACAGAATCTCATCTTCGGAACTTTCTGTGAAAATGGGACTTACCGCGTCGCAGATCCGCCAGGATTTTAATTGCTTCGGCGGATTCGGACAGCAGGGCTACGGGTATAATGTCGATCAGTTAAGAGCAGAAATCGGCAAAATAATAGGTATAGACCGTCAATATAAGGCGGTTCTTGTCGGCGCGGGAAACCTCGGCAAGGCAATCGCAACTCATTTTGATTTTACGAAAAAAGGCTTCGATCTGTGCGGAATATTCGATACCGATTCAAAACTGATCGGGCGCAATATCGGCGGTATTGTAATAAACGATTTTGATAAAATAGATTCGTTCTGCGAGCTGTATAAGCCTGCTGCCGCCGTACTCTGCGTTCCCGAGGGCGTCGGCAAATCGGTTGTTACAAGACTCGAAGAAAACAACATAAACTGCTTCTGGAATTTCAGCCATTATAATATTAATGCTGATTTTCCCGAAGCCGTTTGCGAAAACGTACATCTTAACGACAGTCTTATGACTTTATGCTTTAATATTACTAATTCCAAGGCCGGGGATAATTAATGAAAAAGATAGTTAAATTTGATTTTATAGATATAATTCCTCTGCCGAAAGGAATCATTTTTGCGGCAAATAAAAAAATGCCCGACGGTTCGTCAAAAATCGTATTTATGCATTACGACGTAATAACGGACGAACTCACCGCAATAACAAAAGGCTCGTATTTTCTTAATAAATTCGGTACAAATTTCGAAGAGATTGTCTCGCAGCTCGGCGATTACATATCATGCGACTCGTTAAGACTTTCGGGCGGCGGTACCGTTATACTTTACCCCACGGGCGAAATGGGCGTGTTCAGCGATAAAGGAAAACTTGTCTGGACGGGCGATATTTATTATAACGACGCTCCGTGCAGAGATCTTGCGTACGACAACGGAAGCGTGTGGTGCTGTGTCCCCGCAAGAAAAGCAGTTGCAAAATACAGTCTTACATTAAATAAGTTTACAATGAGAATCGGCGGCGACAATAATACGTCGTTCAGCCGTCCCGTTTCTCTTTTTTCGGACGACGACGAAATATATATATGCGACAGCGGAAACAACTCGATAAGAATTATCAACAAAAATACGTTCAATGTAAAAGATTACATGACCTTTGACGAACCGGTGCTTAAATATTTTCGAATAATGGATTGCAGATTTGTTATTCTCGAATCGGGAATTTACAAATTGTGATATTTCATTCGGAGGGCTTAACATTGAAAAAAACACTTTGCGCGTTAATGAGCGTTTTGCTTATGATATCCGTTTTTTCGTTCTGCGCGTCTGCGGATTATCAGAGTACATATAAAAATACAGGCAAATATTCAGAAGATATCGTCGGCGTGGCAAAAACGCAGATAGGATATTCCGCCGCGGCGCAGGATAATAAATACATAAAACGCTTTACCGACGATTCGGGCAGCGCGAGCGCGTCATTTGTAGCATGGTGCGCCGAGCAGGCGGGGGTTCCGTCGTCCGTTCTGTCGTATAAAGGTACGCTTGAATCACTTATCGGGAGATTCGAGGACGCAGGCAAAATCAATTATTCTTCGGTTCTCGGCGGAGATTATTCACCGAAAATCGGCGATATTATTTTTATTACTACCGTGACGGGCGATTTTTCGAAATGCTCTAACGCAGGCATAGTTTCATCTGTTTCCGATACAAAAATTGAGGCAATTTTCGGAGACGTAAATTCCGCCGTTACACTCCTTTCATACGATATTTCGGACACTTTGATTCTCGGCTACGCATCCCCCGATTACTCGTCGATAACGCCTTATGTTACGGGCAGATACAAAACGACGACGGGCGTTAACTTCAGAAACGGCCCATCCGCCGAAAATGCAAAAGTGCTTGATTCCGATTCAAATCCGATAGTTATTCCCAAAGGAACAATTGTAACCGTATCCGCGATATCGGGCGGATGGGGCTATACAAAATACGCCGATAAAAACGGATGGATTTGTCTTGAATACGCTTCATATTACAGCGAACTCCCGCCGACGGAGAATACAGAACCAGACAATACCGATCTTGACGTAAAGTGGAATATGGTCGACGTTTCGGGCTGGCAGGACGACATAGACTGGGAAAAGGTTTCGAACGAGAATATACAGGGCGCAATAATCAGAATCGGCGTAAGATATTCCCAGTCAAGAACAATACATTTGGACAGCAAATTTGACCGCAACTGCAAAGAGGCGGCAAAATACTCCGTTCCCGTAGGCTGTTATTTTTATACGGTCGCATACTCCGTCGCAGACGCACAGGCAGAAGCCGAATTCGTCATAAAAACACTGAATGACGGCGGTTATCAAATGGACTTCCCCGTTTATTTTGACGTAGAAGACGAATCTATGCGCTCGCTCGGCAGAACGCTTATAAGCGAAATAACAAACGCTTTCTGCGAAGTAATCGAGGACGCGGGATATCTTGCGGGAATTTACTGCAGTAAATCGTGGGCTGATTCGTATTTGAATGAAAAAGCAACCGCGTCAAGACCGATGTGGATCGCGCAGTGGGACGTTTCGAAGTGCACTTATTCGGGAGCTTTTGATTTGTGGCAGTACAGCGACAAAGGCTCCGTCGACGGAATAAACGGATATGTTGACTTGAATATTTGCTATCTTAATTATCCGTATTACATTAAATCAAACGGATACAACGGCTATGATAAACCGACGCCCGATCCCGAGCCGACGCCCGATCCCGTTCCCGATCCTAATCCTGATGATGATAATAAGAATATTCAATATGAAGAAAAGAATCTAAAGGTAACGATAACTCCCGCAGACTGTACAAAATACGGAAGCGTGAAAAAAGCCGATAAAGAAACAGGCGAAATCGTCAGTTTTAAGCTTATAAATCCGACAGGTCACACACAGGAATCAAACATAGGCACCGACGGCAAGCTTAAATGCTCGCAGTGCGGAGAGGTTCTTATAGATATTTCGCCCGAGCATGTTACACATAAATATACGCTTAAAGAAGTAACGCCCGCAACTTGCACAACAGAGGGTAAATACGAAGTGTTCTGTGAGACCTGCGGTAATATTTCTGTCGGAACATCCGTAATACCCGTAAAAGCACACGAAAACGGTGAACACTCAATAAAAGACGCGACATGCAAGGAAAACGGCAGAGACGAGATTAAATGTTCTGTCTGCGGTGAAATTACCGAATACGATATAATTCCGACTTCGGGACATCAGTGCGACAACTGGACGGTTATTACGAAACCCGATTCTACGGGCAAGGTCGGATTAAAACGCGGACTGTGCAAAATCTGCGGAGAATACGTTTATGTAAGAACAGAATACGATCCCAACGAGAAATCCGACGCAAAACTCGGAGACATAGATATGAACGGTAAAATTACAGCCTCCGACGCTCGCCTTTTATTAAGATTTACGGCAAAAATGACCGACCTTACGTCGGCGCAGAAAAATATTGCCGACGTCAATAAGGACGGCAAAATTACCGCAGCGGACGCAAGACTCGTTCTCAGAGTCGCCGCAAAGCTGGAGGTTCTCTCATGAATAAATATCTCGTAAAATTCATGCAGTTTATGCAGGGACGTTACGGTATAGACAGTCTTTATAAATTTCTGCTGATTCTCTACTGTGCGGTACTGTTCATTTTTTCAATGATAGGCTTTTTATTTAAAAGCGTTTCGGTCAGAAGATTAATAATTTTCGTACCTACCGCCATTGTTATTTTCGCTTTTTGGAGAGTTTTTTCAAAGAACATTCCCGCAAGACAGGAAGAAAACAGAAAATATCTTGTTTTTAAATATAAATTCACATCATTTTTTAACTTACAGAAAAACAGATGGAAATTCAGAAAAACAGATGTTTTCAAAAAATGCCCGCAATGCTCTGCGGTTTTAAAATTAAAAAAGATTCCGGGCGAACACACAGTAAGATGTCCCTCGTGCGGATGTGAATTTAAAATAAAAAACAGATAAACATTATTACAACTCGGTATTTTTTATATATCGAGTTGTTTTTTACGATAAAATATGTTATATTTATATAAAAGTATTTTATCGGAGTGTGTGCTATGCAAAACGAGATTACAAAAAGAGAAAAACTGCTCGATCAAAACGGCAATATCAAAAACCCGGGATTTGCAAAAAAGCTTTTGTGGGATTATGACCGCAATGATATAAAAGCAGGAAAAATGAGAATCAAAGAATGGGATTACTACTACATAGGAACGCAGGATTACGGACTGTGTCTAACGATTTCCGACGCAGGATATGTAAGCTGTCTGAGCATTTCACTGCTTTCGTTTAAAGATAAGCCCATGCAGATGAACGATTCCGAAATCGGTCTGCTTCCTCTCGGAAAACTCAATCTGCCGTCGACAAGCGAGACCGGCAACATTTCTGCAAAAGTCGGAACTGCGGAAATGACATTCAATAACGATTCAAAAACGCGTCATCTATTCGGTAAATATGATAATTACTGCAATTCGAAAAAACAGCTGATCTTCGACGTTGTTCTTTCCGATTTCCCCGAGGAATCAATGGTTATAGCCACGCCTTTTAATAAGGATAAGCATTTTTACTATAATCAAAAAATAAATTGCATGAAGGCAAAGGGCTATGTAAAATTCGGCGATATCGAATGGAAATTTACGCCAGAAAACAACGCTCTCGCCACTCTTGACTGGGGACGCGGTGTATGGACTTACGACAACACATGGTACTGGGGCAGCGGTCAGACGGTTCTCGACGACGGAAGCACGTTTGGATTTAATATCGGCTACGGATTCGGCGATACGTCGGCGGCGAGCGAAAATATGCTCTTTTACAACGGCAAATCACATAAGCTTGAGGATATTAAATTCAACATTCCTAAAGAAGGTGACAAATATCTGTATACCGAACCCTGGACATTTACGTCAAGCGACGGACGTTTTGAAATGACATTTAAGCCGATTATAGACCGGCAGGCACCGCTTGATATTAAAATTATGTGTATGCTCCCCCATCAGGTATTCGGATTGATGTCGGGAACCGCAATTCTCGACGACGGAACGGTTATTGAAATTAAAGATAAACTTGTTTTCGCAGAACGCGTACATAATAAGTGGTAATCCGAATATAAAAATACAGCAGAGACTTTTAAGTCTCTGCTGTTATTTTTATCAATTTTCGTCTGAATCGTTCGATTCGGGCTGTGCAATAACTTCGGGAGACGAAGCGTTATCATTACAGGACGTATTATCAGTCTGTTCATTCTTATCAACAAGCTTGCCTGCCATAAGATCCGCAAAATCCTGCTCGTCGATTTTTTCATTTTTAATAAGATATTCAGCAACAAGATGAAGTTTATCAACGTGAGTCGTAAGAATCTTATTACATCTTTCATACGAATCGAGAATGATTTTTTCAACCTCGGTATCAATCTGCGCCGCAATATTCTCCGAATAATTACGCACGCTGTTGTAATCCTTTCCGAGGAATACTTCGTCATGTCCCGTACCAAAAGTAATCGGACCGAGCTTATCGCTCATACCGTACTTGGTAACCATTTTTCTCGCTTCGTCAGAAGCTCTTTCGATATCGTTCGACGCGCCGGTTGAAATATCGTTAAATATAACAGCCTCCGCAACACGTCCGCCGAGAAGCACTACGATATCGTCAAGCATGCTTGACTTCGATTTATAAAGTTTATCCTCTCTGGGCATATTGAGCGTGTAACCGCCCGCCATCCCTCTGGGGATAATTGAAACCTGATGAACGGGATCCTGAGAGTCAAGATAATACGAAGAAATCGCGTGACCTGCCTCATGATAGGCGGTTACCTTTTTATCATGCTCGTTAACCTTATGCGAACGTTTCTCCGTACCAACGACAACTTTTATCGTCGCTTCTTCAATTTCGGTCATGGTGATCGCCTTATGTCCGCGTCTGGCGGCAAGAAGAGCAGCCTCGTTGAGAAGATTCTCAAGGTCTGCACCCGTAAATCCGACAGTTGACTGCGCTATGACGTTCAGATCGACATCCGGAGCGAGGGGTTTATCTTTAGCGTGAACTTTGAGTATCTCACAGCGTCCTTTAATATCGGGGTATCCTACGGTAACCTGTCTGTCAAAACGACCCGGACGAAGCAATGCGGGGTCGAGAATGTCGGGTCGGTTTGTCGCGGCTATAACGATAACACCCTCGTTAACTCCGAATCCGTCCATCTCGACAAGAAGCTGGTTGAGCGTCTGTTCGCGTTCGTCGTGTCCGCCGCCCATGCCTGCGCCTCTGTGTCTGCCGACTGCGTCTATTTCGTCGATAAATATAATCGACGGAGAATGTTTCTTAGCCTGTGAAAAAAGGTCTCTTACTCTCGAAGCTCCGACGCCGACATACATTTCAACGAAATCGGAACCCGAAATCGAGAAGAACGGAGCGTCTGCCTCGCCCGCAACGGCCCTGGCAAGTAATGTTTTACCTGTTCCGGGAGGGCCTACAAGTAAAACACCCTTGGGGATTCTCGCGCCGAGCGCGTTATATTTTCCCGGGTCTTTGAGGAATTCGACAAGCTCGGAAAGCTCCTCTTTTTCCTCATCCGCACCCGCAACATCTTCAAACGTGGTTTTAGGCTTTTTATCCTGGTCGTTAAGTCTGACCTTGCCGAAATTCATTGTTCTGTTATTCTCGTTCATGACCGAAGAATTCATACGTCTGAACATGAAAAACATATACGCGCACAGCGCAATCAGAAGCAGTGCCGTAGGTAAAAGGCTTAAAAGCCACGAACCCGCTTTTCCGGACGAATAATCATACTTTATCGAATCCGAATTTTTTACATACGAATTTACGTCGTTAATAAAAATATCAACGCTCGGAACCGTATATTTTTTAACCTCGTCGGAATCCTTCGTTTTATATTGAAGATTACCGCTTGAAAGATTCAGATTATATTCGGCTATCTGATCTGTTTTAAACAGTTCGACTATCTCGTAATATCTGACTTTTTTGCTCTGCGTTGAATTATTGTTCGAGTACAGAGCGAACGCACCTATCAAAATAAGCGGTATCAGCAGATAACTGAGATATCTCATCCAGTTATTATTTTTACTTTCCAAAAATATTTCCTCCGACAGTAGATTTATTCAGAATAAACATACTCTTTAAGAATACCGACAAAAGGCAGATTTCTGTACTTTTCGGCATAATCAAGACCGTAGCCGACTATAAATTCGTCGGGAACCTCCGTGCCTATGTATTCGGCGGTAAGATCGACCTGTCTGCGGTCGGGCTTATCAAAAAGCGTGCAGATTCTGATACTGTTGGGCTTTCTCGCGCTGAGAATGTCCTGAATATAGCTTAACGTTTTGCCCGAATCGAGAATATCCTCAACGATCAAAAGATCGTAACCCTCAATATTTCTGTCAAGATCCTTGATAATTTTAACCGCGCCGGACGTTTTTGTTCCGTTTCCATAGCTCGAAACAGCCATAAAATCTATTTCGCACGGAATAGTTATCTCTCTCATAAGATCGGCCATTATCATGACCGAACCTTTAAGAACGCTGACCATAAGGAGTTTTCTGTCCTTATAGTCCTCCGAAATCTGCGCGCCGAGTCTTTTTACTATGGCTTTAAGATCCTCCTCGGAATATAAAACCTCTTTGATATCCTCAAGCATTTATGTTCCTCCTGAAATTTATTTTTACAATTCTTTTTGTGTCTTTATCTATTGCACCGTACTTTGACGTTCCGAAAACCTCGCTCCAAAGTATATTGCAATCGTCCGCTATAAATAGTTTACCGCGCCTTTGTTCGGCATCTATTTTTTTCTCCCTGTACAGATTCTTAAGAGACGACGAATGAGGAGCGTTGACATAAGTAAATCTGTCGCAGTCCAAACGCGTTCTTATTCGGGAGTGCAAAATTATTTTATCATAATCCGCAAAATTATCCAATGACAATTCCTTTATATTTTTTTTAAGATCGGATATATTTTTGTTTAATAAGACAAATTCCAATTCCCCGTAAGAAGTTGCATACTTAAAAACGTCTTTTTTTATTTCAATACTCACCCGTTCGGGCGTTTTGTCTATACGATTAAAAATTAAAAAACCGTTTTCGATTTTTACCGTTATATCGGAGCAAATCATTAACGCGCCGAATCCGTTTTTTATGTTTTCATTTATTATATCGAGATGTTTATATTCGGGTGTGACGGACGTGTTGTCCGTTATAAGTTTTGACAGCACTCTGTTTCTTATACCGATATCGAGCGATAAAAGATAACCGCAGTCGATTCTCGTTTTATCCGAAATCAAATTGTAAGCAGAATTTACCTGTTTATCAATATATATCATGTCATCCTTTAGCGAATCTGTATTTCTTAAAAAAACAGAAAAAAATGACGGATTAATTTCATTCATAACAGGCAGAATTTTATGTCTGATTTTATTCCTCGTGTAGTCGTCCGAAAGATTGGTCGAATCCGTAACGAAATCAAGCCCGTTTTCCTTGCAGTAAAGCTCAATTTCCTTTCTTTCGCACTCGATAATCGGTCTTATAATGTTTTTTCTGACGGGCGGGATACCGGTCAGACCTTTAAGCCCCGCCCCGCGGGTTAAATTCAAAAAGAACGTTTCCGCGCAGTCGTTAAGATTATGAGCTGTCGCAATTTTTGCATCGGGAGCGGTTTTATTGAAAAATTCGTATCTTAATCTGCGGCCGCAAAGCTCTTCGCTTTCGCCCGTCTGCTTTGAAATTTCGGGAACGTTGATTCTTGCGGCTTTAAGAGGTACGTCAAAATTATCGCATAAATTTCGTACAAAATTTTCGTCTCTGTCCGCCTCTGCCCCGCGTATCATGTGATTTACGTGTGCGGCGATTATTCGGCAGTCAAGTTCATTTCTTAACGATAATAAAACATGCAGGAGCGAGACCGAATCCGCGCCGCCCGACAGTGCAACGAGAACGGTATCGCCTTTACTGACCATATTGTATTTTTTGACGGTATTATGTACTTTATTCCTCATCAAGCTCCCGCTCCCTGCTTGTAAACATTGTAAAGTCGGGATTCCATGCAAGTCCGACGCTTCCCGTAGGACCGTGACGGTTTTTCTGAACAAGAACCTCCGCGGTGTCGACTCTTATTTCGTCAACGGGAGTGTCGTTATCGTCCGTATTATAATAATTCTCACGGTAAAGCATTAAAACGATATCCGCGTCCTGCTCGATTGAACCCGATTCACGCAGGTCGGAAAGCTGGGGTTTATGCGATCTTCCTTTTTCCTCTGTTCGTCTGGCAAGCTGTGCGCACGTTACGACGGGAATTCTCAAATCCTTAGCCATAAGCTTTAAGCTTCGCGTAATTTCGGAAACCTCCTGAACTCGGTTATCGGTCTTTTTACTGCCCGTCATGAGCTGAAGGTAGTCTATGATAACGCAGTCGACATTTTTTAACTGTCTTACTCTCGCTTTCATTTCGGGAACCGTAATATTTGACGTATCGTCAAAATAAAGCTCTATATCCGATAAAAAAACCGAGGCATTTGCTATACGTTCCCACTCGTCGGGTGTGAGATTTCCGGTTCTGAACTTCGTACTCTGTACTCTCGCTTCGGTCGAAAGAACTCTCTGGGCAAGCTGTTCTTTTGACATTTCCAATGAGAAAAACAGAACGCGTCTTTTTCCGTAAACGGCAACGTTTCTCGCAAGGTTTAGCGCGAAACTCGTTTTACCCATAGCGGGACGCGCGCCGATAAGAACAAGATCCGAACGGTTAAGTCCCGTAATCATTCTGTCAAGATCGGAAAATCCCGTC
>ERZ808246.910-NODE-910-length-22961-cov-5.102375_pt1 | contig 22961 bp, 17 predicted proteins | sample MGYA00521083_ERZ808246 | MGnify/ENA primary metagenome ERZ808246 (study PRJEB31516, sample SAMN03275577) | gut metagenome | biome: mammalia-associated habitat; material: feces | host: Papio cynocephalus | place: Kenya | collected 2012-07-07 ... | reverse complement strand
GGTTGAAGCTGCCGGGGATGCGGCCCACGGAGTACATCTTCTCCTCAAAGTCCACACTCAGGGGGAAGAAGTCGATGCCGTCCCGGGGACGGGGCGCGGCGGTGACGCAGCAGAGCACCCGGGTGTCGCCGTAGCCCACCATCACGGCGGCGTTGGCCAGCTCCGCCAGCTTGCCCACTTCCAGGGTTAGGGGACGGCCGGCCAGGTCCAGCTCATACTTGTGATAGCCGGGGAACTGGCGCTTGGTAATGATCGTTGACATGGTTTATTCTCCTTTATCATTTGGATTTCCCTCCGGAGATAAACCCTTTAGCACTTGAAAGCGCGTCCCGGATGCGGGCCGCAGTTTCAAACGCTAAAGGTGCTGTTTTCTCCGGCGGGATGGATAGACGCGGCAGGTAAATGTGAAAACAGGGTGGTGCAGGGGAGCCTGCACCACCCGGATTCCTAAAATTATCGACGCAGACCCAGCTTGGCGATCAGAGCACGATAGCGCTCGATGTCCTTCTTGGCCAGATAGTCCAGCAGACGACGGCGCTTACCGATCATCATCTGCATACCGCGGCGGCTGTGGAAGTCGTGGGGATGCACCTTCAGGTGAGCGGTGAGCTGGCTGATGCGCTCGGTGAGGATAGCTACCTGCACCTCGGGGGAGCCGGTGTCGTTCTCGTGGGTACGGTTGGCCTCGATGATAGAGGTCTTCTGGTCTTTCAGCATCATGGTTAAGTTCCACCTTTCTTTTATATCTGCCCGCTGTCTGAGTGCCGGGACGGGTGAAGCATCCGCGGGACTAAGGCAAGGGCAATTCATACGCATGGCAGCGTACTCTAATAACATACCACACTCCCTGCGGCTTGTAAAGCATGATTTTGAAAAAACGGGAATATTTTTACTGGATGGAGATGGCGTCCGTGGGGCAGCCTTCGGCGGCGGCCTGGGCGCTGACCTGCAGATCGGTGGGGATGGCATCCCCCTGGGCCTGGGCCGGGAGACCGGGGCGCATGGAAAACACCTCCGGACACACGGATGCGCACAGCCCGCACTGGATGCAGCTTTTCTGATAGACCATAGCCTTCATAGTCGCTCCTCCTTATTGCAAATATGTAGGGAGCAAATTCCGCAGGGGCAAATTACGCAGTCACCTATGTGCGGGGCACGGGGCGGCGGAGACGCCGCCCCCTACGGCTTTTTACCGGTAAACGGTGCGTAGGGGTCGGCCTCCCGGACGACCCGCACCGGGCCTGCATGGACTTTCTTGCCATCCGTAGGGCGGGCTGACCACAGCCCGCCGCCCGTCAGCCGCCGCACTCCCCGGCAGGGCACGCGGGCCCTGCCCTACGAGGAAAACGGATTCCCACGTCGCTTCGCTCCTCGGAATGACAGAGCTTTTCGTAATCTGTCATTGCGAGCCAGTGACCGATGTCACTGGTGCGGCAATCCGTATCCCTACGCATATTTTGAGGGCTGGTGCCACCGGGCCGATGTTGGCATCGGCCCCTACGGAGCGTTTAACGATAGATGCCCGTAGGGGTCGGCCTCCCGGACGACCTGCTCCGGGCCCAATCAAGTTCTTATGCCCGCCCTGTGGACTTTCCTCCTCCCATCATGCCCGCCCCCGGGCGGAAATATTCCCAACTTTCCCCTTGACAGGGGTGATTTGCCGTGGTATATTGACCGTACTAACACAAATAGTACACTTAACACGGAAGGAGGAACGTTAGGTGCTTCATTTGGACTATCGGGACAGCCGGCCCATCCACCAGCAGGTGCGGGACGGTCTTCGGCGGCTGATGCTCAGCGGCGTGCTGCAGCCGGGGGATCAGCTGCCCTCCGTGCGCAAGCTGGCCACGGAGCTGGCCATCAACCCCAACACCATCCAGCGGGCCTATGCGCAGCTGGAGGCGGAGGGCTTTGTATATTCCGTGGCCGGCCGGGGCAGCTTTGTGGCCGAGGACGGCGAGCAGAACATCCGCCGCATGGAGGAGCTGACGGCGTCTCTGCAGGAGACCATCGAGGAGCTGCGGCACCTGGGCATGACGGAGCAGCAGTGGCTGGCTCTGTGGAAGGAGGAAAACAATGATTGAGGTAAAGGATCTGGTGAAAACCTTTGACGGCTTTGCCGCCCTGGACGGCGCCACCCTTACGGTGCCCAAGGGGGCGGTATATGGCCTGGTGGGCCCCAACGGCGCGGGCAAGTCTACGCTCCTGCGCCATATCACCGGGGTGTACCGGCAGGATTCCGGCCAGGTGCTGGTAAATGGTGTGCCGGTGTATGAAAACCGCCATGTGAAGGAGCGGGTGGTGTCCATTCCCGACGACTGGTTCTACTATAACCAGTCCACCATCCGGGAGATGGCCAAGCTCTACGCGGGCATGTATCCCCAGTTCGACTGGGACCGGTTCGAAAAGCTCCGGGAGCTGTTTCAGCTGCCGGAAAAGAAGCCCATCCGCCGCATGAGCAAGGGCATGCAGCGCCAGGCGGCCTTTTGGATCACCATGAGCTGCCTGCCGGAGTACCTGGTGCTGGATGAGCCGGTGGACGGCCTGGATCCCGTCATGCGCCGCCAGGTGTGGCAGGTGCTGCTGGACGACGTAGCCGCCCGGGGCACCACGGTGCTCCTCTCCAGCCACAACCTCCGGGAGCTGGAGGACGTGTGCGACCATGTGGGCATCATGGACAAGGGCAAGGTGCTCCTGGAGCGCACCCTCTCCGACCTGCAGGATAACACCGTCAAGCTCCAGGTGGCCTATCCCACGGCCCAGGAGCCCACCCTCCCCGCGGAGCTGCAGATCCTGCACCACTCCCAGGTGGGCCGGGTGCATACCTACATTATGCGCGGCAGCAGCGGGGAGATCTGCCGCCGCATGCAGATCACCGACCCTGTGCTGCTGGAGGCCATTCCCTTGACCCTGGAGGAAATTTTCATCTATGAATTAGGAGGTGCGGACGATGCTGCTCACAAGATCCTTCTGTAATCGCTCCCTGCTGCGCAGCGACCTGCGCCGCTGCTGGCCGCTGTTTGCCGGCTATACCTTCCTGTGGTTTTTGATCCTGCCCCTGCGGATGTGGAACGATATCCCCGTGGCTCTGCGAGCTTCCTACCCGGAGTCTGCCCGCCGCACCGCCCTGGAGATCATCGGCACCGCCACCCAGTCCGCCACCTGGATCAATCTGTTTTTCGGCCTGATCCTGGCTATGTCCCTGTTCTCATATCTGTCGAGTACCCGGGCCACCTACGGCATGCACAGCTTCCCCGCCAGTCGGGGCTGCCAATTCCGCACCCATGTGCTCTGCGGCGTGGGCTGCGTGGCTGTGAGCAATGTGCTTATCTGCCTGCTTGCGGCGCAGAGCAGCGTATCGCAGTGGGGGGCCAGCCTTTCCTGGCTGGTGTTCTCCCTGGTGACCTTCCTGCTGTTCTTCGCCCTGGGCATCACCTGCTGCATGCTCTGCGCCTGGCTGCCGGCTATGGCCGTGGCCTTCGGCGCAATCAACTGCGTGGCCATCCTCTGCCGCCTTTTGGTGGACGTGATGTGCGGCCTCTTTTACCCCAGTTATAATGATAACGTCCTCTCCATGAGCCGGGAAAATATTGTGGTCTGGCTCACCCCGGTTTTGCGCCTGCGCTTCGGCCTGACGGCTATGTATGGCGAGGGCGATGCCGCCCTTCTGCCCGCCTCTGCCTGGAAGAGCCTGCTGGTGTACGGCATTGTGGCCGTCGTGCTGCTGGTGGTCAGCTGGCTGCTCTATCGCATCCGCCGCAGCGAGGCCTCCGGCGATACCCTGGCCTTCCGGCCCCTGCGCCCGGTGGTGCGGTGGATCGCGGGGGTGCTGGGCGGCCTGGGCCTGGGCATTGTACTGGCCCTGATCCTCAACTGCACCGGCAACACCGTGGGCCTGCTGGCCTGCATCGTGGTCCTGGGCCTGGTGTGCATGATCGGCACCCAGATGCTCATTGCCCGGACGCCCCGGGTCTTCGGCAAGCTTTGGCCGGAGCTCATCGCCCTGTGCGTGGCCCTCATCGCCCTGTGCCTGTGCATCAAGGGAGATGCCTTTGGCTTCCAGCGGCGGGTCCCCCAGGCCGGCCAGGTGGAGTCTGTGGAGATATTCAGCGGCGCCATGACCCGCGGCAATACGCGTCTTACCACGCCGGAGGAGATCGATGCCGCGCTCCAGGCCCAGCGCTATTTTGTCAGCCGCAGCGATCAGGAAAAGGATGACGCCGCCCGTTACGGCCAGACCGTAATTTTCACCTATTTCCTAAAAAACGGCGGCACCCTGTCCCGGCGCTATGACCTGTGCAGTGCGGATATCCCCCAGGTGAAAGCCCTGGTGGAGACCGACACCTTCCGCCGCAGCATGGTGCTGGACGCCGCCGATGACATCTCCGCCGACAACCTCCGCTACGGCTGGGTGGGCATTCCCGTGGAGGATGTTTCCCAGGATCTTACGGCCCAGCAGAGCAAGGACCTGTACCAGGCGGTGCTGGAGGATATCGCGGCCATGAATATGACCGACCCGGACCTCTACCGCAATCAGAATTGCCGGGTGCAGATCCGCCTGGAGGATGGCGTGAGCGACCGGGACGTGGCCATCACGCTTAACCCCCAGTGTACCCGCGCCCTGGCGCTGCTGCAGGAGTGGGGTGTCATTCAGTCCCCGGAGGATGCCTTCGGCGCCGTGGACGAGAACCCGGACTATGTAGATACCATTGAATATCCGGGCATCGCCGACCCGGTCATTCCCTACAGCGCATAATATACGGCATAAGGAAGCCCCGCCCTCCGGCGGGGCTTCCTTTTTTAAATTGCCCACCGCGCTTTCCGCAAACCGCCCGCGGCGATCCGCATCCCGTCTCTCTGCCTTTTCACGGAAAAAACAGTACCAAATACCCAAAATTTATCATATCCTCGTATTGAAAATGAAATACCGCCGCTTTATAATGGGAAAAAAGCTCCCGGGAGGAGAGATCATGAACGAGATTTTTGTAACCGGCCACCGCAATCCGGATACGGATTCCATCGTGGCGGCCATGTCCTATGCCGCCCTGCGCAACGCCTTGGGCGACCGGCAGTATGTGGCGGCGCACCTGGGCCATGTCAGCGATGAGACGAACCGTATGCTCAAGCATTTCGGCTTTCATGAGCCGCTGGCTATCCGCACGGTCCGCACCCAGGTCTGCGACCTGGAGTATGATACGCCCCCCTGCCTCAGCTCCTCCGTCACCATGGACCGGGCCTGGCATGTGATGCACGACCAGCGCATTTCCGCCGTCCCCGTGGTCAATGATGACGGCACCCTGTACGGCATGCTCTCCGCCGGCGACATCGCCACCTTCAGTATGGAGACATTGGTGGACAGCCAGGTGGAGGAGCTGCCGGTGTTCAACCTGGTCAGCGTGCTGGAGGGCCGCATCGTCAACGAGGGCAGCAGCGTGCCCACCAACATCAGCGGCAACGTGGTGGTGGCCATGCCCCAGACTGCGGAGAACCTGCGCTTTTCCGGCAGCAACAATATCGTCCTGGTGGCCAGCCAGCCGGATATGATCCGGCGGGCCCTGGACCAGCACGTCAGCTGCCTCATCATCTGCCGGGCGGATGTCGATCCCGCTTTGGAGGATTATGACGGCGACACCTGCATCATCTCCACCCCCTTTGCCGCCGGTCGTGCCTGCCGCTTGATCTACCAGGCCATCCCCATCTCCCGGCCCTGCCAGCGGGGAGAGATCGTGTGCTTCCACCTGGACGATTACATCGACGACGTCCGTGAGGTGGTGCTCAAGAGCCGCTACCGCAGCTATCCCGTGCTGGACGAAAATGAAAAAGTCGTGGGCACCCTGTCCCGGTATCATTTGCTGCGCCCCCGGCGCAAGCAGGTGGTGCTGGTGGACCACAATGAGTTTGCCCAGTCCGTCCCGGGCCTGGACCAGGCGGAGATCCTGGAGATCATCGACCACCACCGCCTGGCGGATATCCAGACCACCCAGCCCATCCATGTGCGCAACGAGCCCGTGGGCAGCACCAATACCATCATCGCCGCTATGTATCAGGAGCACGGCGTCATCCCCTCCGGGCCCATGGCCGGGCTCATGGCGGCGGCCATCCTGTCCGACACGGTGATGTTCAAGTCCCCCACCTGCACCAAGCGGGACATCTCCATGGCCGAGCGCCTGGCCCGCATCGCCAACGTCCGGCTGGACGATCTGGGCAAGGAGCTGTTTGCCTCCGTCAGCCCGGATAAGCCGGTGCAGGAGATGATCGCCTCGGACTTCAAGGAGTTCCATATTGCCGAGCAGGTGCTGGGCGTGGGGCAGATCACCTGCCTGGACTCCCTGGACATCATGAACCGCAAGGAGGAGCTGCTCCGGGAGATGAACCGCATCCGGGACGAGCACCACTACGACATGGTGCTGCTGATGCTCACGGATGTGCTGCTGGAGGGCACGCAGCTGCTGTATGTGGGCAGCGACGATACCATCCGCAACGCCTTCTCTGTGGAGCCCAAGGACAATACTCTGTTCCTCCCCGGCGTTATGAGCCGCAAAAAGCAGATCATCCCCATGCTCACCGCCCTGTGGGGCTAAAAGCGACTGTCGAAAATTCCTGCGGAATTTTCCGACAAGGGACTTACAGACTGCTGCGCGCATAATTTTGAGCCTGTGGCTCAAAATTCCACACTGGCAGTCTGAGAGGTATTTTTCCCCACGCACATGTCGCGGTGAAAAATGATTTAAATTTTTCGCGTCTGCGGACGCGAAATCTGCGATGCTTTTTTAGATAAGAAGATCAAAACTCAAAACTCCCGGAATCCGTTTCCGGGAGTTTTTTTGAAAAATTTTCCCGGCCCCTGTAAGAAACGCACACCGACCGTGTCTATAAAAGTGAAAGGCCAAAGGAAAGGAGGGGAGAGGACTATGGACGATGCCGCCATTGTGGCGCTGTTTTGGGCCCGGGATGAGCGCGCCATCCCGGCCGCGGCGGAAAAATACGGCGCCTACTGCGCAAGCATCGCCGGAAACATCCTGCCCGACCGGCGGGACACGGAGGAGTGCATCGGCGACACCTACCTGCAGGCGTGGAACGCCATGCCGCCCCACAGGCCCGCGGTGCTATCGGCGTTTTTGGGCCGGATCACCCGGAACCTGGCGCTGAACCGGCTGCGCAGCGCCGCCGCGCAGAAGCGGGGCGGCGGGGAAGCGGAGGCGGTTTTTGAGGAGCTTCAGCACATGGTCTCCGACCGGGACACCCCCGAGATAGCCCTGGACCGCCAGGAGCTGGCGGCCGCCATCAACGGCTTTCTCGCCGCCCTCCCGGAGACCAAGCGGCGCATTTTCGTCTGCCGCTACTGGTATTTTGAGAGCGTGGCCGACATCGCCGCCCGGTTTGCCCTCTCGGAAAATCGCGTTTCCGTCACCCTCCACCGCCTGCGCGCCCAGCTGCGCCGCTGCCTTTCGGAAAGGGGCTTTATGCTATGAAAAAAGAAGAATTTTCCCTGATCCTGGGGGACATCCGGGACGAATACATCGTCCAGGCCCACCAGCCTGCCCAAACCCGCAGATCTGCCGCCCCCGCCTGGCGGCGCTGGTGCGCCGCCGCCTGCCTGTGCCTGGCGGCCTTAGGGACGGTGCTGTATGCCGTCCGGACCGCGCCGTCCGGCGGATGGGCCGAAAACACACAGTTCCTTCCCGGCTATGACCGAATGGAAAACAGCGATCAGTATCTGCCGCCCCGCGACGGTGAGTATTTTTGCTTCGTGGAGGTCAATGCGGCCCGGGAGCAGTACGCGGGCCAGGATGTGAAATTCCTCCTGACGATGGATGTGTTCCAAAATGAGAAGCAGGTGGCCGTTGGCGACCTGGGCGGCGAATTCAAGCGCCTGGCCGCCCTGGGCTACGACCTGCGGATTGTGAACCGGGAGGAGCAGGAGGGCGATGAGATCACCGTTTGGCCCGAGGTGGTGGGCCTGTTCACCGAGGAGCAGCTGCAAAGCTTCCCCGCGGACCCCGCCTATGGCTATATGTTCTCCTTTTATGTGGATACAGACGGCAATCTCATCCGCTCAGACGACCCGGCCGTCATTACCGGCGCGGACATTCCGGAGTGACCCCACCGCACTACTTGTATACCCGCCGTAGGGCGGGCTGCCCTCAGCCCGCCGCCCTACGAAATCCTATCGGTAAACCCTGTCACTGGTGTGGCAATCCGCATCCCCCGTCCCCTGTCTCTTTTCACTCTTCTCTTACAGAAAGGCGGTGTCTCTATGCCACGAAAATTCGCCATCCCTCTCCTGGCCTTTCTCTGTGCTGCTGCCTTGGCAGCTTGTCTGTGCATTCCGGGCACCCGGACGGTAACATCCTCCTGCCGGGCGTTTTTCCAAAGCAAGATGATATAGTGTGTAGGGGCGGACGCCTCTGTCCGCCCCATCCGCACAAAAACCCTCCAGGAGCCGCGGCCCCTGGAGGGTTTCCTATTTTCAATATTAATTTTCCCCTTAAAACGCCACGCCGCCGATCAGCGCCACCAGGCACAGCACCAGGGCAAAGGGCACATACACATACCGGCCCACGCTGTACCACAGGGCGCCCCGGGTCTTGTGACTGCCGGTGTTGACGGCCGCCAGCAGGTCGTCCTTCTTCATCACATAGAACCAGGACACCGCGCCCAGGGTGGCCCCGATGGGGATGATGTAGATGGATACCAGATCCATCCAGGTGCCCCACTTGGCAATGGGCTCCATAAACAGGCCGATGCCCAGGCACAGCGCGCACAGGATGGCCAGGGCCGCCGTGCGGCTCAGCCTGGGGAACTTGTGCATCAGCGACTCCACCACCGCCTCAAACATGTTCTGCAGGGAGCTGATCCCCGCGAAGATCATGGCCACATACAGGATGATGGCAAACAGCCGGCCCAGGGGAATGTCCTGCAGAATGGTGGGCAGGGTCACAAACAGCAGCCCCGGGCCCGCGCCCACGTCCAGGTTATAGGAGAAGCACGCCGGGATGATGACCATTGCCGCCACCACGGCGGCAATGGTGTCAAACAGCGCCGTCCGCTGGGCCATGTGTACCACGTCCTCCTCCTTGGACAGGTACGCGCCGTACACGATCATGCCGCTGCCCGTCACCGACAGGGAGAAGAAGGCCTGGCCCATGGCCCAAATCCAGATCATAGGATCCTTCAGCGCGGCCCAGTCCGGGGTGAACATGAAGCGGTAACCCTCCGCCGCGCCGGGCAGCAGCGCCACCCGCACCGCCAGCACCAGGAAGATGATGAAGAACACGGGCATCATGATCTTATTGGTCTTTTCAATGCTGTGGGCCCCCAAATACAGGGTCAGCAGGGTGCCCACCACCACGATAATGTGGTACGGCACCACGGAGAAGGGGGTGGAGGAGAACTCGCCGAACCAGGCGGCGGTGTCGGCGGTCATCAGGGTGCCTGCCACGGAGTCCACCAGTGCCTTGAGGATGTAGGTGACGATGACGGCATAGCCCAGGGCGATGCACAGAGACCCCGCCAGGGGCAGCCAGCCCAAAAGACCGCCGGCCTTGCCCATGCCCTTGCTGCGGGTGGCCCAGGCGCTTTCATACGCGCCCAGGGTGCCGGTGCCGGCCCGGCGGCCCATGGCAAACTCCGCTGGCAGCCCCACATAGCTGAAAATAAACACAAACAGCAGGTAGATCAGCAGAAATGCGCCGCCGCCGTTGCTGCCCAGCTTGTTGGGAAAGCCCCACACGTTGGCCATGCCCACGGCGGAGCCCACAGAGGCCAGGATAAAGCCCCAGCGGGTGCCAAAATTCTTGGTGTTTTTCTGTTTCATTGCTTCTCCCGTCCGGCCGCAAAAAAATCCGCCCCGGAGAGATCCGGCCCGGCGCCGCGGCCCTTTTCTTTTTCCCCGCCCGTCCGGCGGGTGTTTCCTCAGAATACTCACATTTTAGCGCATTGCACTGCAAAAGTCAAGAAATCCCAGCGCATACTGTTCAGAAACCGTGAAATTCACTGCTGCCGCCTGTAAAGGCGGCACTGATTTAAAAAGCGGTCCCGGCAGTGTAAAAGCACCTCCAAAGAGGTGCTTTTACACTGCTTTGCGCGGTATATTGATTTTTCTGCAGGGGATGGCGTCCACATCCGCCCGGTTACTGAGCTTTATAGGTCCTCCGTAGGGCGGGGTATCCCACTCCGCCGTGTCTATTGGGATTCGGGCTCTGCGCTCAATAGATCACGCCGTACTTTTCCCGCAGCTTTTCCAGCCGCTCCTCCGGCACCGGGCCCTCGTACAGCGCCCGGCCCTGGTAGGCCCGCAGGGCCGCCTCCAGCACATCTCCGTCGTCGCAAACCAGGCACAGGGGCTTTTGGATCATGTACTGCACGTCCGCCAGGGCCTCCGCGTCTGCCAGGCTTGTCAGCGTCACAGCCACCATAGCATCGTCCCCGTCCATGGCCTCCAGCAGATCATCCTCCAGGTCTTCCGTCACGGTGAGCACCGCCCCGTGCCTGGCGTCCACCGGCAGATACACGGGCAGCTTTTCCGTGGCCGCCGGGAGAAGGTCCGTGTGCTGAGGGGCCGGGGGCGTGATCTGTGCTCCCTCCAGGGCCTTTTTCAGCGCCGCGATGTGCCCGGCGTCCGTGCCGCAGCAGCCGCCGAAGATGGCCACCCCGGCCTGCAGAAATTCCGGCACCAGGGCCGTGAATTCCTCCGGCGGGCAGTGATACACCGCCTGGCCGTCCACGATCTGGGGCATCCCGGCGTTGGGCTTGGCGATCAGCGGCACCCGGGCGTATTCCCGCAGCCGCTTCAGCTGCGGCAGCATCTCCCGGGGCCCGGCGGAGCAGTTGAGCCCGAAGGCGTCGATGCCCATGCCCTGGAGCACCGTCAGCACCGCCGTAATGTCCGAGCCGGAGATGCTCCGGCCGTTTTCATCGCAGGTAAAGGTGACCAGAATGGGCTTTTCGCTGACACTGCGCACGGCCAGCACCGCCGCCCGGGCATCGGACAGGGTCATCATGGTCTCGATGACATACAGGTCCACCCCGGCCTGCTCCAGGCCCGCCGCCTGGTCTGCGTATATGTCCACCAGTTCCTCAAAGGATGCCTGGCCCATGGGCGCCAGGAACAGACCGGTGGGGGAGAGGTCCCCGGCCACCAGGGCCCGGCCCTCCGCCGCCTTTTTCGACAGCTCTGCCAGGCGGAGGTTATATTCCGCCGTCCGATTGAAAATTCCGTGCTCCTCCAGCTTTTGCCGGTTGGCACCGAAGCTGGGGCTGTAGAGCACCTGGCTGCCGGCCTGCACGTACCCGCGCTGGATCTCCACAATGGCCTCCGGGTGGGCCAGCACCCACTCCTCGGCACATACGTCGCCGGTGAAGCCCCGTTTCTGCAGCTCGGTGCCCGTGGCGCCGTCCAGGATCAGGGGAAATTGAATCTGCATAGTGCATCCTCCGTTTCATCATGTACTCGTGGGAAAGCCCCGGTGAGGGGACGAAAAAGTGCTTCGTCATCCAAAGCCTTCCTGGCGCAGGTTTTTGCGCCGGGGCCTGTCGGGAGACTTGACAGGGTCATTTGCCCTTATTATACTGTATGTAACTTGCTTACTATAATTTTTAGCAGTCCCGGCGGGCTTTGTCAAGAGGGGGGGAGGGTGCCCATGGAGCGGCTGATGACGCTGGCAAAAGAAAACGGCTTTTCCCATTGGGCGCCGGCGAACCTCTCGGCCTTCCGGCCCTTGGCCTCCGTGCGGGAGATGTGCGCGGCGGACCGCTGCGGGCAGTACGGCAAAAGCTGGGCCTGCCCGCCGGGGTGCGGCTCCCTGGCCCGGGCGGAGGCGGAGATCCGCCGGTGCCGCAGCGGCATCCTGGTGCAGACCACCGGCCCCCTGGCCGATGAATTCGATTACCAGGGCATGCAGACCCTGGCCCGGCAGCACAGAAAAGCCTTTGAGAGCTTTGCCCGGCAGGCCCGGCTGCTGCACCCGGGGTGCCTGGCCCTCACGGCGGGAGCCTGCACCCTCTGCCGCCGGTGTACCTGTCCGGCGGCTCCCTGCCGCTACCCGGCCAAGCGGCTGTCCTCCATGGAGGCCTATGGCCTGTGGGTCAGCGATATATGCCGCCAATCGGGCCTGGAATATAATTACGGCGCACAGACCATGACCTATACGGCCTGTGTGCTCTGCTTGGAGGAGTGAAACGCTATGCAAACCCCTAAGGAAATTTTTCTGGAGCTGCTGCGGCCCGATGGCCGCCCGGAGCGCGTGCTCAAGCAGTATGAAGCCCTGCACCTGTGCCTTACGGACCCCATCAACACCTACCTGCGGGGCAATCGCCGCCGGGGCACCGTCAGCCGGGACCGCTGGGGCACCACCATCAGTTTTCCGGAGGATGCACCCGGCGCTATCCCTGTCCACAGTGATGACCTTACCGTCTGCCCGGATGTAACGCGCTGGGAGGAGACGGTCCACGCCCCGGACCTGGCGGCCAACTGCACCCAGGGCTGGGAGGAATGCCGCGCCGCCGCCCGCGCCGCCGTCGGGGAGGGAAAGCTCCTGGCGGGCTTCATGGGCACGGGCATTTTCGAGCAGTGCCATTTCCTCATGGGCTTTGAAAATACCCTCACGGCCCTCTATGAGCACCCGGATGAAATGCACCGGCTCATCGACTACATCACCGACTATCGCCTGGGCTATGTAAAGCTGCTCATAGACAATCTGCACCCGGACGTGATCTTCTCCCACGACGACTGGGGCACCAAGGACGCCCTGTTCATGCACCCGGATATGTGGCGGGCATTTTTCAAGGAGCCCTACCGCCGCTTCTACGGTTATATCCGCTCCCGGGGCTGCATCGCCATTCACCATGCCGACTCCTACCTGGCGCCCATTGTGGACGACATGGCGGAGATTGGCATCCAGGTTTGGCAGGGGGTCCTGCCGGAAAACGACATCCCCGCCCTTCAGCGGCACCTGCGGGGTAAATTGGTGCTCATGGGCGGCATCGGCGCGGCCATTGACCGGGCGGACGCCGCGCCGGAGGAGATCCGCGCCTACACCGAGGACACCCTGCGCGCCTGTGCCCCCGGCGGGCATTTCATCCCCTCCATCACCTATGGCGTTCCCGGGGCCGTCTATCCCCATATCGACCGGTATATCGACGAGACCATCGACGCCTACAACGCCCGGGTCCACCTGCCGGTCTTTGACCTGCCGCCGGTGCCCCGGCGCAGTCTCGCCCCGCAAAAGGCAAAGACGGCTGCCGCCAAGGCCGAGACGGAGGCCGGCGACATTCTTTCCGCCCTGGCCGGAGCCCTGAAGCGGGGCCAGCAGAAGAAGGTGCTGGCTCTGACGGAGCAGGCCCTTTCCCAGGGCATGGACGCCCAGGCCATCCTCTCCGGCGGACTGATCCGGGGCATGAACGAGCTGGGGGAGGACTTTTCCGCCAGCCGGGCCTTTGTGCCGGAGATGCTCATGGCGGCCCGGTGCATGGCCGCCGCCACGGCGCTGCTGAAGCCCCACATGGTGGACGCGTCCGGCGCCCGGCAGACCATCGGCTCGGCCTGCATCGGCACGGTCCGGGGCGACATGCACGACATCGGCAAAAACCTGGTGAAGATCATGCTGGAGGGCAGCAATATTGAGGTATATGACCTGGGGGCCGATGTGCCGCCGGAGGAATTTATCCAGGCGGCCCGGGAGCACGACTGCGACATCATCGCCTGCTCGGCCCTGCTGACCACCACCATGCAGCAGATGCGCCGGGTGGTGGACCTGGCCCGGGAGGCCGGGATCCGGGATAAGGTGTGCATTATGGTGGGCGGTGCGCCCATCAGCCAGAGCTTCTGCGATGAAATACACGCGGACCTCTACACCCCCGACGCTGCCTCCGCCGCCCGGGCGGCCGTGCAGCGCCTGACCCATCCGATAAAATGAAACAGAAAGGAGCGGATCCTATGAAATACGCACTGGTAAACGGCATCCTGCTGGACGGCACGGAGGCCATGGAGCCCCGCCCGGGCTTGAGCATCCTGGTAAACGGCGACCGGATCGAGAGCATTGTCCCCGCCGGCACGGAGGGGCCGGATTATGAAAAAATCGACCTGGCCGGCGGCTATGTCATGCCGGGGCTTATCAATCTCCATGTCCACCTGCCCGCCTCGGGAAAGCCCACCGTCAAGCAGAAGGACAACGCAAAGACCGTCTGCCTGATGACCAGCAACGCCCTGCTCCGAGCCGTCACTTTCCGGGTCTGCGCGGGCTATGCCAGGACGGAGCTGCTCTCCGGTGTCACCACCCTGCGCTCCGTGGGCGGCATCCAGGCGGTGGACTCCCGGCTGCGGGATAAAATTCTCTCCGGCCAGGCCGTGGGCCCCCGTATTTTGGCGGGCAACATGGCGGTGTCCGTGCCCGGGGGCCACATGGCCGGATCCCTGGCCTACGAGGCCACCTCTCCGGAGGAGGCGGCGGCCCTGGTACGGAAAATTGCCGCAGACAAGCCCGACCTCATCAAGCTGATGATCACCGGCGGCGTGCTGGACGCCAAGTGCAAGGGCGAGCCCGGAGAGCTGAAAATGCCCCCGGAGGTGGTGAAGGCTGCCTGCGACCAGGCCCATGCCCTGGGCCTGCCGGTGGCCGCCCATGTGGAGAGCCCCGAGGGGGTCCGGGTGGCCCTGGAGGGCGGGGTGGATACCATTGAGCATGGCGCCCGGCCCGATGAAGAAATCCTGCGCCTGTTTAAGGAGCGGAAAGCCTGCCACATCGCCACCATTTCCCCGGCCCTGCCCTATGCCATGTTTGACCGCAGCGTCACCGGCGCATCGGAGACGGAGCAGTACAATGGCCGCATCGTCATGGACGGCATCATCGCCTGCGCCAAGGCGTGCCTGGAAAACGGCATCCCCGTGGGCCTGGGCACCGACACCGGCTGCCCCTACATCACCCACTATGACATGTGGCGGGAGGTATATTACTTCCATAAATTCTGCGATGTGTCCAATGCCTTCGCCCTGCACACGGCCACCCTGGGCAACGCCCGGCTGGTGGGCCTGGGGCAGGAGACCGGCTCCCTGGAGCCGGGCAAGTGCGCCGACCTCATCGTCACAAGGGAGAATCCCCTGGAGGATCTGAAGGCCCTCCGCCACATGGACCTGGTCATGGCCCGGGGCAATCTTTACCGCAGTCCCCAGGTCAAGAAAATGGAAAAAACCGAACGCGAGCTGGATAAATTCCTGTAACATGAAATCAAACAGATCGAGGCACCCTCTTTAGTGAGGGTGCCTCGATCTGTTTCGCCGTAAAGCGCTGCGTTTCAGGGCCGCCAGCCCATGGACTCGCTGATCTCCCCGGCGGCGTGCAGCAGCTTGGGGGCGAAGCTTTCAATGGCGTTGTCGGTCATCCGGATCGCCGGGCCGGAAATGCTCATGGCGCCTACGGGTGTGCCGTTCCAGTTGTAAATGGGTGCGGCAATACACCGCACGCCCAAGTCGTGCTCCTCATCGTCAATGGCATAGCCCCGCTGGCGTATGAGGGCCAGGTCCGCCTGCAGAGCCTCCCAGGTGATAATGGTTTTGGGTGTGAACTGAACCACCTGGGTTTGGTCCCAGATGGTGCGCACTTCCTTCTCGGGCAGATAGGCCATGATGCTTTTTCCCACGCCGGTGCAGTACATGGGGTTGTGCAGGCCCACGGAGGAGGTGATGTTGATAGGCCGGGAGAACGGCTCGAACTTATACAGGTAGACCACCTCATTCCCATCCCGCTCCACCAGGTGGATGATCTCCTCTACCTCGTTGGACAGCGCCTCCAGCATGGGCTTGGAGGCGGAGAACAGATCCAGGACGGAGGACACCCGGCGGGAGAGCTCGTACAGCCGCAGAGTCAGGCGGTATTTCCCGCTCTCCGGGTCCTTGCGCGCATAGCCGCGATTTGCCAGGGAGGCCAGCAGCCGGTGGGCCGTGCTGGCGTGGAGGGAGGTGGCCGCCGCCAGCTCTGACAGGGCGAGCCCCTGGGGCGCGGCGGACAGCGCCTCCAGAATGTCCAATACCCGATCAATGGATTGGACGGAATTATTATTGTCTTTCATGGGTAAACCTTTCCACATTATGAAAATATATACATATCATACCCCTTTTTTTGGCGTTTTGCAACATGAATCCCGCGAATTTTTTGGCAAAATTACGGGATTGACATTTTCAAAACAAGTGATAATAATATAGACAAGATTTCACAGTGTGATAATGAATTTCACATCGTGGAATTTAAGACGAGTGAGAAAAATAACACAAAAGAGGAGGACCCATTATGAGTGAAGCAAAAGCGAAAAAGAAAAAGCTCAGTATCCCCGTAAAGCTGGCCATTGCCCTGGTACTCGGCGTGGTCGCCGGCCTGATCTTTAAGGAGAAGGCCTCGTATGTAGCCTTTATCGGCACGCTGTTTATCCGCCTGCTGAAAATGTGCGTGTATCCCCTGGTGCTGTTCAGCATCATCGCCGGTATCGCCAACGTGGCCGACATCGTTAAGCTGAAAAAGATCGGCGGCCAGTTCCTGCTGTATACCTTCCTCAGCTCCGCCATCGCCGGCGTGCTGGGCTGCCTGGCCATCACCATCAGCGGCGCCGGCAAGGGCCTGGTGCTACAGGAGACTGTGGACAGCAGCGTTGAGCAGGTCGACATGGTCGAGAGCGTTGTGGAGTGGATCCCCGATAACGTATTCGCCGCCCTCTCCAACGGCACCCTGGTCCAGATCATCGTTTTCGCCATCTTCTTCGGTATCATGATCACCCAGATGCGCAAGAACAGCAACGCTGTGGATCTGGTGGCCATGGTCGTGGAGGGCTGCAACATCATCATGCAGAGAATGGTCGAGGTCATCATGACGGTGGCTCCCTACGGCGTGTTCTGCCTGATCGCCAACCTGGTGGGCACCACCGGCGTCCAGAACCTGAAGGAGATCTTCAGCCTGGTGCTGACCATGTGGGGTGGCTCCCTGGTACACATGCTGGTGTTCCTGCCTCTGCTGCTCCGTTTCTTCGGCCGTGTTAACCCCTTCAAGTTCTTCAAGAACATCGTTTCCGTCATCCTCATGGCTTTCTCCACCCAGTCCAGCGCGGCTACCCTGCCTGTGACCATGGAAGTCTCCAAGGAAAAGAACGGCGTGCCTGACGACGTGGTGAATCTGTGCGCCGCTCCCGCCGCTACCATCAACATGGACGGCGCTGCCATTGAGTACACCGTTTACACCCTCTTTGCGGCACACGCCTTCGGTGTTCACTTCACCGTGTGGCAGATCATCTTCATGGTCGTCATGTGCGTGGTCTGCTCTGCCGGTGCGGCCGGCGTTCCCGGCGGCGGCATCGTGATGTGCTCCATCTGCCTGGCTACCATGGGCCTGCCCAATGAGGAAGTCACCGCGATGGTGGCCGGCGTCTATGTCCTGCTGGATGTTGCCTCTACCACGCTGAACGTCACCGGCGACTGCTGCGGCATGGTGTGCATCGCCAACCGCCTGGGCATCCTGGACAAGGAAAAGTTCAACGCCTAATATTTACCCCCTCACAATAGAAGCGACACCACACGCTGCCGCACCGGAATCTGCATGAGGCACTGCTGCCATGCGGCGCGACCGGGTGACCAAGGCTCCGTGTGGTGTCGCGCCCATCTCCCGAAAATTACCCCTATGAAATAAGGAACAGAAAGGATAGAGACCGCCATGTCATTCATTTCCAATAAGAGTCAGAAAACGCCCCACTCCGTGATCCGCGAGATGTTCGCCCTGCAGACGGGGCTGGATAATGTCATCAGCTTTGCCCTGGGCGAGCCGGATTTCACCGCCCCCCAGCATGTCATCGACGCGACGGTGGCTTCCCTGCAGCGGGGCGAGACGCACTATACTCCCAACGCAGGCATCCCGGCTCTGCGGCAGGCGGTGTCTGATCTTTACAAGAGACGGGGCCTGGACTATAAGCCCAGCGAGGTCCTCATCGGCGCCGGCGCCATCAGCATGCTGAATATAGCCTGCACCGCCATGCTGGACATCGGCGACGAGGTCCTGGTGCCGGATCCGGGCTGGGCCAACTATGTGGGCTTGATGATGCAGGTGGGCGCGGTGCCCGTACCCATCCGCCTGAAGGAGGAAAACGGCTTCATGTACGATGTGGCCGACCTGCAGGCAGCCCTTACGCCCAAGACCAAGATGATCCTGCTGAATTCCCCGTCCAATCCCACCGGCGGCGTGGCCAGCGCCGACAACCTGCGCCAGATCGCCGACTTTGCCAAGGCAAACGACCTGTACATCCTCACCGATGAGATCTACCGTGAGCTGCTGTGGGACGATGAGCCCTACACCAGCATCGCCAGCTTCCCCGGCATGAAGGAGCGCACCGTAGTGGTGGACGGCTTCTCCAAGACCTACGCCATGACCGGCATGCGCCTGGCCTGGGCGGTGGCGCCGGAGGAGGTCATCGTGGTGATGACCAAGCTGCTGGAGAACGTGCTGTCCTCCGTGAACGAGGGCATGCAGTGGGGCGGCGTGGCCGCCCTGAACGGCAGCCAGGAGTGCGTGGAGGAGATGAAGCGCCAGTACCGCCGCCGCCGTGAGATCATCGTGGGCGGCCTGAACGACATGAAGGGCGTCAGCTGCCTGATGCCCAAGGGCGCGTTCTATGCCTTCCCCAACATCTCCAAGCTGGGCATCCCCTCCCGGGAGTTTGCCATGCGGCTGCTGAAGGAGAAGCATGTGGTGGTCGTCCCCGGCACCGGCTTCGGCGATGGCGGCGAGGGCTTCGTCCGCCTGGCTTATGCCACCAGCGAGGACAATATCCGCGAGGGCCTGCGGCGCATGAAGGAATTCGTCGAGAGCCTGTAACAGAAAGGAAAACGTCATGAGCAAGAAAAACTATGTGGTCATGGACGGCAACACCGCTGCTGCCCATTCTGCCTATGCCTTTACCGAGGTGGCGGCCATTTACCCCATCACCCCGTCGTCCCCCATGGCGGAAAAGGTGGATGAGTGGTCCGCCAAGGGGAAGAAGAACCTCTTCGGCACCCCGGTGGATGTGATCCAGATGCAGTCTGAGGCCGGCGCCGCCGGCACCTGCCACGGCTCCCTCCAGGCCGGCGCCCTGACCACTACCTTTACCTCCTCCCAGGGCCTGATGCTGATGATCCCGGCCATGTACGCCATGGGCGGCCAGTTTCTGCCCAGCGTCATGCACATCGCCTCCCGGGTGGTCACCAGCAACCACCACTCCATTTTCGGCGATCATACGGACTTCATGACCTGCCGCACCACCGGCTATGCCATGCTCATGTCCGCCTCCCCCCAGGAGGCCATGGACCTGGCGGCCGTGGCGCATCTGAGCGCCATCGGGGCCAAGTACGCCTTCATGCACTGCTTCGACGGCTTCCGTACCAGCCACGAAATGCAGCGCATCGAGGCTCTGGACTATGAGGACCTGCGGGGCCTGGTGGACTATGACGCCCTGAAGGCCTTCCGCCGCCAGTCCCTGAACCCGGAGCATCCCACCAACCGCGGCAACAACGTCAACCCCGATGTGTACTTCCAGTGCAAGGAGGGCGCCAACGTCAAGGCGGCCACGGTGCCCGGCACCGTCCAGCATTATATGGACGAGATCAATAAGCTCACCGGCCGGGACTATAAGCTCTTTAACTACTACGGCGCCCCCGATGCCGAGGAAGTGGTGGTGGCCATGTGCTCCGTCACCGAGGCTCTGCGGGAGACCGTGGACTATCTCAACGCCCGGGGCCGCAAGGTGGGCATGGTGCAGATCCACCTGTACCGTCCCTTCTCCGTACCGGATTTCTCCGCTGCCATTCCCGCCACCTGCAAGCGCATCGCTGTGCTGGACCGCAGCAAGGAGACCGGCTCCGTAGGCGAGCCCGTGTACCTGGATGTGGTCACGGCTTTGAATCAGGCGGGCCGCGGCGACATCCGCGTGGTGGGCGGCCGCTATGGCCTCTCCAGCAAGGACACCACCCCCGGCCAGCTCATCGCCGTGTACGATAATCTGCGCCAGGCAAGCCCCAAGAACAGCTTCACCATCGGCATTAACGACGATGTGACCCATACCTCCCTGGACTATGAGAACGTGGAGTTCCCCCATCCCGGCGAAATTTCCTGCAAGATCTGGGGCCTGGGCGGCGACGGCACCGTGGGCGCCAACAAGAACGCCATCTCCACCATCGGCCTGGTGGCCAACAAGTACGCCCAGGCGTACTTCTCCTACGACTCCATGAAGTCCGGCGGCCTGACCCAGAGCCACCTGCGCTTCGGCGACACGCCCATCCGCAGCACCTATCTGGTGTCCTCCGCCGATTTCGTGGCCTGCCACGCCCCCACCTATGTGAAGAAATATGACCTCACCGAGGATCTGAAGGACGGCGGCACCTTCCTGCTCAACTGCCCCTGGTCCGTAGAGGAGCTGGAGAGCCATCTGCCCGCCAAGATGAAGCGGGACCTGGCCCGCAAGCACGCTCAGTTCTATATCATCGATGCCGCCAAGCTGGCTGCCGAGATCGGCCTGGGTAAGCATACCAATAACATCCTCCAGGGTGCGTTCTTCGCGCTGACCAAGGTCATCCCCATGGATGTGGCCGTGGAGGATATGAAGAAGAACAACTACGCCACCTACTTTAAGAAGGCCGGCCAGAAGATCGTGGATCTGAACGACAAGGCCGTGGATGTGGGTGTGCATGCCGCCGTAAAGGTGGATGTCCCCGCCGCCTGGGCTGATGCCCAGGATATTCCCGCCCCCGAAGTGGAGGCCACACCCTTCGTCAAGGAGATCGTCATGCCCATGGACCGCCAGCAGGGCGATAAGCTGCCGGTGTCCGTATTCCAAAAGCATGGCGTGCTGGACGGCACCTGGGAAAACGGCACCTCCGCCTATTCCAAGCGCGGCGTAGCCACCTCCGTGCCCAAGTGGGATGCGGCGGCGTGCATCCAGTGCAACCGCTGCGCCATGAGCTGCCCCCATGCGGCCATCCGCCCGGTGCTGCTGACAGAGGAGGAGAAGGCATCCGTCCCCGCCGAATTCGTCACCGCCCCGGCCAAGGGCCTGGGCAAGGACGCCCCCGCCTACCAGTTCCGCATGCAGGTGTCCCCCTATGACTGCCTGGGCTGCGGCGTTTGCTTGACCGTTTGCCCCGCCAAGGAAAAGGGCGCGCTGACCATGGCCCCCTTCGAGGACATGAAGTGCGAGCAGCCCCTGTTCGACCGGGTGGCCATGAACGAAAAGTATCTGAAGAAGGATGCCATCAGCGACAAGAGCGTCAAGAGCGCCCAGTTCGCCAAGCCCTACTTCCAGTTCTCCGCCGCCTGCGCCGGCTGCGCGGAGACCACCTACATCAAGCTCCTCAGCCAGCTGTTCGGCGACCACATGTATGTGGGCAACGCCGCCGGATGCTCCTCCGCCATCAGCGGCGGCGCGCCCATCCTGCCTTATTGCAGGGATTGCCAGGGCCACGGCCCCGCCTGGGAGCACTCCCTGTTTGAGGACAACGCCGAGTTTGCCTACGGCTTCTTCCACGCCCAGGATTCCATCCGCAAGGAGCTGCTGCTCCGGCTGGAGAAGCTGCAGGGCGAGGGTGTCGCTCCCGAGGCCATCGGCGCCTACCTGGCAAATTGGAACGACCACGAGAAGTCCCGGGCCGTGACGGATGCCTTGATCGCCGCCCTGCAGGGCGTGCCCGGCGAGGACGCCGCGTACATCCTGGAGAATAAGGAGTACCTGGCCAAGAAGTCCATCTGGGCCGTGGGCGGCGACGGCTGGGCCTACGACATCGGCTTCGGCGGCATCGACCATGTGATGGCTCAGAACCGGGATGTGAACCTGCTGGTGCTGGATACCGAGGTGTATTCCAACACCGGCGGCCAGTCCTCCAAGGCTACCCCCACCAGCGCCACGGCGAAGTTCTCCGCCGGCGGCAAGCAGGTGGCCAAGAAGGACCTGGGCGGCATCTTGATGCAGTACGGCTATGTGTATGTGGCCCAGGTGGCCATGGGGGCCGACCAGGCGCAGACGCTGAAGGCCCTGCGGGAGGCCGAGGCCTATCCCGGCCCCTCCATCGTCATCTGCTACTGCCCCTGCCTGGAGCAGCACATCAAGGCCGGCATGGGCAACTCCCAGCTGGAGATGAAAAAGGCTGTGGAGTGCGGCTACTGGCACCTGTACCGCTATGATCCCCGCCGCATTGCGGAAGGGAAGAACCCCTTCCAGCTGGACTCCCCGGAGCCCGACTCCGAAAAGCTCATGGACTTCCTCATGGGCGAAAACCGCTTCGCCGCGCTGAAGAATAACTTCCCGGAGAAGGCGGACGCACTCTATGCCAAAGAGATCGCCGATGTAAAGGCGCGCTACGCCAAGTATAAGAGAATGGCGGAGGAAAACTGAAGCCTGCTTCCGTATACTGAGCGATCACAGCGGGGGAATCGCTCCAACCAAGCGATTCCCCCTTTTTTACACCATTTGATATTTGCCGCAAGGAGACGACTCTCATGTATCAGACTATCCGTTATGAAAAGCAAAATCAAATCGCCCTCGTGACCATCGACCGGCCCGAGGCCCTGAACGCCCTAAACAGCACCGTCATTGCGGAGCTGGAGCAGGTGGTGGCGGACCTGGAGACGGACCGCGACATTCGCTGCATGATCCTCACCGGCGAGGGCCGTTCCTTTGTGGCCGGCGCCGACATCGGTGAGCAGTATCCCCTGGACCTGGACGGCGGCCGCCGCTGGGGCCGGCGGGGTAGCGCGCTGCTGCGGCGCATTGAAAAACTGGAATTTCCCACCATTGCCGCGGTGAACGGCTTCGCCCTGGGCGGCGGCTGCGAGCTGGCAATGAGCTGCGATATTATTCTGGCCTCCGAAAAGGCCAAGTTCGGCCAGCCGGAGGTGGGCCTGGGCATTACGCCCGGCTTCTCCGGCACCCAGCGGCTACCCCGCCGGGTGGGCATCGCCAAG